>OLQL01000049.1_pt1 | contig 120002 bp, 97 predicted proteins | sample 1672971 | NCBI WGS metagenome assembly OLQL01 (sample SAMEA3136742, study PRJEB25190) | human gut metagenome | biome: human gut; feature: human-associated habitat; material: faeces | place: Austria | collected 2013
GCTAGGTTAATAGATGTATGTAACATATTCATATCTTCTTTTCTTTATTTTCGTGATGCAAAGGTAAGGGCTTTTTTATTATCTCCAAACAAATCGAAGAAAAAAATCACTCAAAAACTAAAAATTGTAAGATAAGAGCGGCATTATTTCTCTATTTTATCACTTAACAGTTGAATTTGCAACTATTATCCAACCGTACACTTCTTCCCGTCTTTCTGACAAAAGCACTTAATAATCTGAAATTTACCTTCCCCATACCGGAGAGCAAGCAAATAATTCGTATCTTTGCCCACCTATATTTTTAGGAATTTATTAATTTAGAAATAAAAATATCAAATGGAAACAGCAGAAAACAAGTACATTACCGTTGCATACAAACTATATACAATGGAAGATGGAGAAAAAGAATTGTTCGAAGAAGCAAAAGCTGAACATCCTTTTCAATTCATTTCAGGCTTAGGTACAACTCTCGAAGACTTCGAAAACCAGATAACTTCTCTTGCCAAAGGTGATAAATTCGATTTTACCATTCCGGCAGATAAAGCATACGGACAATATGACGAACAACACGTTATCGACCTTCCGAAACATATCTTCGAAATTGACGGTAAATTCGATAGCGAACACATCAAAGAAGGTAACATCGTACCTTTGCAGACTGGCGATGGCCAGCGTGTGAACGCCAGCGTAGTGGAAATCAAACCGGACGTTGTAGTAGTTGACCTCAATCACCCGTTGGCCGGTGCCGACCTGATTTTTGAAGGTGAAATCATCGAAAGCCGTCCTGCTACTAACGAAGAAATTCAGGAACTGATTAAATTGATGAGTGGCGAAGGCTGCGGTTGCGGATGCGACAGTTGCGGTGGCGGCTGTGGTGACAATGAATGTGGCGACGACTGTGGCTGCGAAGGCGGCCACTGCCATAAGTAAGAATTCACCGCCATTACCCAATGGTAAATAAATAAGAAATGGAGAATGAACTCATACAGTTTCATTCTCCATTTTTCTTTTCTAATGATCTAATTTTCCATTCAACATCCCTTATGCGTCATGATATCCAACACCATTTTATCCGTCTCATTCATGGCTTGCGAACCGATTCTTGTTAGATTACGGATACTCTGATCTACATCTTCGTCGATAATTCCTTCAACGGAAGTCACGCAACGGTCTTCCATTGCCATAATTGCTGATAATACGGCTGTTGAAACTCCTGTGGTTACTTTCAGAGCGCAGCTTGGCTTCGCCCCGTCACAAATCATTCCTGTCAGATTGGCAATCATATTTTGGACAGCGAAAGCTACTTGGTTGTAGTTTCCTCCCATCAGCCACGTAATCCCGCAACTGGAGCCGGTGGCAGCTACCACACAACCGCACAGGGCAGAAAGACGTCCCAAACTTTGTTTGATATAAATTACGGTGAGGTGACTTAACATTAAAGCACGAATAAGTTCTTCTTCTGTCTTACCATTCTCCTCGGCAAAGACAACAACGGGAAGTGTGGCGGATATTCCCTGATTGCCACTGCCTGAGTTACTCATTACAGGGATCATTGCACCTGCCATACGTGCATCACAAGCAGCCGAAGTATAAGAAAGAATATGGGAGAAAACACTGTCACCCATGACTTTATGTTCATAAGTTCCACGCAGCATCTTTCCGAGGGAGTGTCCGTAGTTGCCTTTAAAAGCTTGTTCGGCTGCCGCTTTATTGAGGCGGGCTGTATCGAGGATAAAGCGTATTTCATCCAGAGGAGCTGTCAGGGCAAAATCATAAACTTTGCGAAGATTCAGTTCGGGAGAGGTTTCTTCTTCCTCCTCGGCGGTAGCCTGCTGCTTGTCGAGCAGTACATTTTCGTTCATCGCTATATATATAAAGGTAGTATGTCCGCCGGAAATCACGGCTTTCGCAGTTTTGTCACCGGACTTACAAATTACTTCGATATACAGTTTTTCCGTAATATCTTCCTTTAAAGAAATACGAATTCTTTTTTCTGCAATAAATTGTTTACCCTGTTCCACCGCTTCCGGAGTACAGTCTCTCAACACCTCCAGTTGATAAGCTGACCGACCGATCAACGCACCCAAAGCAACGGCAATAGGAAGTCCCACCATGCCTGTGCCGGGAATACCTACTCCCATTGCATTTTTTAAGATATTGGCACTCAATAACACTTCAATTTTTTCGGGCTTCACGCCCAATGTCTCTGCTGCTTTGGCTACACAAAGTGCCACAGCAATAGGTTCCGTACACCCAATAGCCGGAATTACTTCTTTTTTTATCAGCTCTATAATTTGCTGTCTTTCAGATTCAATCATGCACTTCTTTAGTTTTGTTCCTACAAAAATAGGAAATTCTTTTTTATCATACATTCAATAATGAACAAATAAATTTCCATATTGTTATTACTCCTCGTGAGAACCAAACTTTAACTGAAAGAATAAGTAGAAAAATGAAAGCAAAACACGTGATTATCTATTTGCTGCTGGTTATTGTTACATCTTCTTGCATTCGCGACGAAGCTCCCAATGCAGAGGCAGACATTCTAAGTTGCCGGCTACCGGGAATAACAATGACGACTAGTCCTATCATCAATAATAATTCCGTAACCCTCTTTGTCACTCCGGGAACGAATATCTCCGCCCTTGCACCGGAATTTACACTTACTTCGGGAGCTACGATCACACCCGCCAGTGGTACAGAACGCAATTTCAATTCGCCGCAGGAATATCAAGTGACAGCCGCTGACGGAATTTGGAAAAAGACTTATGCCATATCAGTCATTGATACGGAACTTGCTACAATTTACAATTTCGAAGATACCATCAGCGGAAAGAAATACTACATATTTGTGGAAAGGGAAAATGATAAAGTCATCATGGAATGGGCCAGCGGCAACGCCGGTTACGCCATGACCGGAGTAGCTAAAACAGCCGACGACTACCCTACTTTCCAAATAGCAAACGGGAAAAATGGAAAATGCCTTTCGCTCGTGACACGCAGTACCGGATTTTTTGGCGGATTGGTCGGAATGCCTATTGCCGCCGGCAACTTGTTTATCGGTTCATTCGACGTGAACAATGCCATGAGCAATCCCCTGCAAGCAACGAAGTTCGGCCTTCCTTTCCGGCACGTGCCGACTTATCTGGCAGGTTACTATAAATACAAGGCGGGAGACCAGTTCACCGAAGGCGGCAAACCTGTCGAAGGGAAACGTGATATATGTGATATATATGCTATCATGTACGAAACGAGCGTATCCGTCCCCACTCTCGATGGGACGAATGCATTCACCAGTCCTAACCTGGTTTCTATGGCACGTATCAAAGACTCCAAGGAAACAGACGAATGGACTTACTTTAAACTCCCGTTCACAACCCTTCCGGGAAAATTCATCGACAAGGAGAAATTGACAATGGGAAAATATAATATATCTATCGTATTTACATCCAGTCTGGAAGGAGACCACTTCAACGGAGCTATCGGAAGCACCTTATTAATTGATGAAGCTGAATTGATTTACCGCTCGGACTTGAACCATTAAACCATAACGACTTTATACCGACAATGAAGATGAAAATTTATCCATACCTATTTAGTTTGCTTGCCTGTATCGGAATAGCGCTACCCGGCTATTCACAGGTCGATAGAAACAAGACCCTTATCCGTTCCGCCCTTCACGGACTGGAATACGAAATAAAAGCGGGATTCAGTATTGGCGGCACAGCTCCGTTCCCTCTTCCGGTGGAGATTCGCTCTATCGATGGTTACAATCCGACACTTGCTATCAGTATCGGAGGAGAAGTAACAAAATGGTTTGCCGTTCAGAACAAGTTAGGTGTTATTGTAGGACTACGGCTCGAAAATAAGGCAATGACTACCAACGCCACCGTAAAGAACTACGGTATGGAAATTCTGGGACAGGGAGGTGAAAGAATCAGCGGCGTATGGACAGGAGGCGTAAAAACAAAAGTACACACTGCCGGACTCACCATTCCTCTAATGGCTACTTATAAACTGAACAATCGCTGGAACATAAAAGCCGGTCCTTATTTCTCATACATCCTTTCAAGAGAATTTTCGGGACATGTATACGACGGTTATTTACGTGAAGACAACCCGACGGGACCTAAAGTAGAGTTTACCGACAACAAGGTTGCCACTTACGACTTTTCGAACGATTTGAGACATTTCCAATGGGGATTACAAGCAGGTGCCGGATGGAGAGCCTTCAAACACCTTAATATATATGCTGATCTCACCTGGGGACTGAATAATATCTTTAAAAATGATTTTCATACCATCACTTTTGCAATGTATCCGATTTACCTCAATATCGGATTCGGATATGCGTTTTAATAAACAAGTAACAGTTATTGCTGAATTACATTCCCCAAAGAATATATCGGAAGAAGAATGCCTGAAGTTGCTACTGGATTTCCGACGAAAGCACCTATGTATCAACCGGACTAACTATTGCAGTATCACCGGAGTAAACAAAACACATGCCATACTCCAATTGAACTCTTTCATCGAAAAAGGAATGATCCATAGATATGGAAGCGGAAAAGCAGTAGTATATATTCAGGGATAAAATTAGTCGTTACCGGATTCTTCCACCTGCTTCACTCCGGAATAAGTAACCTTTACGGTCTGTTGCAATGTAGCTACTTTTACATTGATATTCATAGTGAGAGCTCCACCTTCCACTGTTCCCTCTACTGTGGTGGCACAAGTGCCGAGAGCGGCAGCATCTCCCGAAAAAGTCAAATTCTGTTGACCTGTGAAAGTCGAGGCGTCAGTCTCTTTTTTCACCGTACATTTGTCTATTACAATATCGCCGAACTTCATGATCATTCCGTTGAGAAACAATTCAAATTCTTTCAGTTCCATTTTTACTTCCGTATCGCTGACCTGGGAAATGGTGATAAATTTGGCTATCCCATTGCCAATCACTGTTTCCTGATCGGAATTATCCGGTTTCATTGATATATCCAGATTACCCCAATAAGTGCCCACTACATCAGGAGCTGTAACGACTGCTTCTTCTTCAGGAGGATTATTACCACTTATATCATTATCATCATCACTGCTACAAGCTGTAAAGAGAGCGACTGAACAGATTAATGCCCATAAATACAATAGATTCTTTTTCATACATTGTTGGTTTAGTTATTAAATAATCGTCAATTATAAACTAAAAAGGAGAAAAAAGGTTCAATTTGGTTCGTTTTTTGAAGATATTTTGAGATCGCAACATTCTTACCGAAAACTTTGTTATATTTGCATAGAGTAATTTTAAAAAAGCCACAACTATGTTTAATTCATTTGGCAATATCTTTCGACTCACAAGTTTCGGTGAGTCTCATGGCAAAGGAGTTGGTGGAGTAATTGACGGATTTCCCTCCGGAATTACTATCGACGAAGAATTTGTACAACAAGAGTTGAATCGCCGCCGTCCGGGACAATCTATCCTGACCACCCCACGTAAGGAGGCTGATAAAGTCGAGTTCCTTTCCGGCATTTTTGAAGGAAAATCAACCGGATGTCCCATCGGTTTCATCGTATGGAATGAAAATCAACATTCCAACGACTATAATAATCTGAAAAATGTATACCGCCCTTCACACGCCGATTACACTTACACCGTAAAATACGGAATACGCGATCATCGCGGCGGCGGGCGATCATCGGCACGCGAAACGATTTCGCGTGTGGTGGCCGGTGCGCTGGCTAAACTGGCACTTCGTCAATTAGGAATCAGCATTACCGCTTATACCTCACAAGTAGGCGCTATCAAGTTGGAAGGCAGTTATTCAGATTACAACCTCGACCTGATAGAAACCAACGACGTGCGCTGCCCTGACCCTGACAAAGCAAAGGAAATGGCAGACCTTATATACAAAGTAAAAGGCGAAGGTGATACAATCGGCGGTACGCTGACCTGCGTTATCAAAGGATGTCCTATCGGACTGGGGCAACCCGTTTTCGGTAAGTTGCACGCTGCACTGGGCAATGCTATGTTAAGTATCAATGCCGCCAAAGCATTCGAATATGGCGAAGGATTCAAAGGACTGAAAATGAAAGGTTCCGAACAGAACGATGTTTTCTACAATAACAACGGACGGATTGAAACACATACCAACCACTCCGGAGGTATTCAAGGAGGACTCAGTAACGGACAGGATATCTACTTCCGTGTTGTATTCAAACCGATAGCCACTCTGCTAATGGAACAGGAAACGGTCAATATCGATGGAATCGACACAACACTGAAAGCCCGTGGACGCCATGACGCCTGCGTACTGCCCCGTGCCGTGCCTATCGTCGAAGCAATGGCCGCTATGACTATACTTGATTATTATTTGCTGGACAAAGCCACCCAGCTTTAATTATTATCTTTATATGAACGAAATTCAGAAATACATCGCAGCAAACGAACCTCAAATAATGGAGGACTTGTTCAGCCTCATCCGTATTCCCAGTATCAGCGCCCTGCCCGAACATCATGACGATATGCTGGCATGTGCCGAACGCTGGGCACAGTTATTACTCGAAGCGGGAGTGGATGAAGCATTGGTAATGCCCTCCCAAGGCAATCCGATTGTCTTTGCACAGAAGATTGTGAACCCAGACGCAAAAACCGTATTAGTTTACGCACACTATGACGTGATGCCTGCCGAACCAATCGAATTATGGAAAAGCCAACCATTCGAACCGGAAATACGGGACGGATATATCTGGGCACGCGGAGCAGATGATGACAAAGGACAGTCTTTCATCCAGGTGAAGGCTTTCGAATATCTCCTTAAAAACGGGTTATTGAGGAATAACGTGAAGTTTATCTTCGAAGGAGAAGAAGAAATCGGTTCTCCCAGCCTAGAGGCATTCTGTGAAGAACATAAAGAGTTGCTGAAAGCGGACGTTATCCTTGTTTCGGATACCAGTATGTTGGGTGCCGACCTTCCGTCATTAACCACCGGCCTGCGCGGACTGGCTTATTGGGAAATCGAAGTAACAGGACCGAACCGCGACCTACATTCCGGACACTTCGGAGGTGCGGTAGCCAATCCTATCAATGTGCTTTGCCGGATAATCAGCAAGGTGACGGATACAGACGGAAGAATCACCGTCCCCGGATTTTACGATGACGTGGAAGAAGTACCGCAAGCTGAACGTGAAATGATAGCCCATATTCCTTTCGATGAAAAGAAGTATAAGGAAGCAATCGGCGTAAAAGAACTTTTCGGAGAGAAAGGATACAGTACACTGGAACGCAATAGCTGCCGTCCGTCTTTTGATGTATGCGGCATTTGGGGCGGGTATACGGGAGAAGGTTCAAAGACCGTGCTCCCTTCAAAGGCTTATGCCAAAGTATCTTGCCGACTGGTTCCGCATCAGGATCATCATAAGATTTCGCAAATGTTCACTGATTACATTCTCAGTATTGCTCCAGAAACAGTTCAAGTGAAAGTAACACCGATGCACGGCGGACAAGGTTATGTCTGCCCGATTTCACTTGCAGCCTATCAGGCAGCCGAAAAAGGTTTTGAAATAGCTTTCGGGAAAAAGCCGTTGGCAGTACGCCGTGGCGGCAGCATTCCTATCATTTCTACTTTTGAACAGGTACTGGGAGTGAAAACCGTACTCATGGGATTCGGTCTGGAATCAGACGCTATCCATTCGCCGAATGAGAACTTCTCACTGGATATTTTCAGGAAAGGCATTGAAGCTGTGGCCGAATTTCATCAGGAATATGCCGGACGGTAAAGTGGACACAAGAACCATTATTATAAACGGTATAAACAAAACGGCGGACAGGCTTACAATCAAGCATCTGTCCACCGTTTTATTTTATAGATAATAAGAAACTACTACATGAGCGGAGTCTCGAAAAGGAACGTAAACGACTCACTATCTTTCAAATCCTTCACCGCATCTCCTGCATAAATCTCTCCCTTCGTCAAAGACAATTTCTTTATACCGGCTTTCGGGTTAAAGTCTATCTTTTTCAAATCAAGCCAAAACAAATTCGGCGTCAATGTGGATTCAAAATAATAGACCTTATTCTTCTGGTCGGAAACGGAACGCCAACGGGTAGAAGAAATATGAGGTTTCTCCGGAGTATTAATGCCAAATGGAACTGAAACATTACGCATCACACTCAGCACACTGGGAACAGCAATTTTTGCATCGGCAGTCTGCGGAATGGCATGAATGTAGAAAGAGGCACGGACAAAACGGTCGCTCGAACGGTTCGTTCCCGGCAACATCTGCAATCCGCCGACTTCTTTCCAGTAATCGTTGATAGCTAACTGGTATTCATACCGGGGAGAATTTGTCATTACCTGATATTCTTTCCCTTCGTGAATGCTTAACTTTCCATCCAGATATTCCAGCACAGCCGTATTGCCTGTTTCGTCGGTGATGGCCATGTGCAAAGTAGATTCCGGTCCTCCATTCGGCATACGGGGAGCGTCAATCCGGAAAGTCTCCTTTTTCAGTTCATCAACGGCCTCACGTACAGTGGCAAAGTTATCAAGCACGTATTGCGTCCAAATACTGATTCCCATTGCCGGACGGATATCACCGGGAAGCGAATAAATAGATTCGGGCAAGAAAAGTAGACTAGCCACCAAGCCCTTTTCATTCATACCGTCGCAAGTTCCTATATCATAACCGGTTGCAATCACACTTCCATACTTGGAAGTCCAGTTCACCGTTTTTTCCTTATTATGCCCAACACGCTGAATGCCACGCGGGAAAACATAGATATTCGACATAATGTCTTCTTTCCAGTCCATTGTACGCCCCGTTATCACCAACTGTTCCGGGCCGAGGTAAACGGCACGTGTACACGCCTCTACCGGCTGTATACTCATCAAAGAGAGAGCAGCCAACATCAATATAACCCCTGTCTGTTTCTTTTTCATATTCTTTTCAAATTAAATAATTGATACTCTTATCTATAATAACAAATATATAACGATTATTGCCGAAAATAAAAATGATTTTAATGAAAATAAGGGATTTGTCCAAAGAAGACTCCCAAAGAGATATTAAATAAATTTAAGACTAATGATTGCAGTTATTCTCATCTTCTATCGTCAAAAAGATAAACATAGAACTATCATGGAAAGAAAACAAACTAAGCGGATTATAATATTCCTTCTTCTATTGCTGGGTATTATATTACCCAATATGGCACAGAAACAAAAGATATGGAAAGCATTTTGCGATAAATGCCGGAGAGAAAAAACCATTGTCGGTGCGCTTCCTTCGCAGTTAGAGAAAGCTCTACGCTGGTCGCCCGGAATTAGTAATGAGCAAAAAGAAGTGATACGTTACATATTATGGAATATGGTTTACGTAGAAGGAGGGACAGCCAATCTCGGAGAAAACAACGATTATCCTGTGAATGTGGGCTCTTTTTTCATCAACCGTTATGAGGTAAGTCAGGATGAATGGTACGTCATTATGGGGGAGAATCCTTCCAACCAACACAGACGTAACTATCCCGTAGATCAAGTTAACTGGTATGACACTCAACGATTCACCCGAAAACTCTCTCAGTTATCCGGCCTCCCCTTCCGTCTGCCGTTCGAAGCAGAATGGGAATATGCCGCACGTGGAGGCTTGAATACCCAAAACTACATTTATGCCGGTAGCGATGACCCGACACAAGTCGCTTGGTTTAAAGAAAAATACTCTAATGAAAACACATATGTATCCAACGATATAGGAACCAAAAACCCCAACGAACTCGGACTTTATGATATGAGCGGAAACATCTACGAATGGTGCATGGACTGGTATGATAAAAAAGTTCCTTTCACCGGAAATATTGATCCTGACCTGAAGGGGATTGATCTGCATAAAGTGCTACGCGGAGGAAGTTATTATACTATCGCCAAATACTGCAAAATCACCAACCGTTATGGAGTCAATCCACTGCGTTGGGACATTGACTACGGATTACGGCTAGTAATATCCTTTCAAGATAACACGGAGGAAAAGAGAGTAGCCCAATAAAAATATTCTACACTAATCATACACATAAAAAATCCCGTATACGTTGTTTTACATACTCAAACTATCACATATACGGGATTTAAAAGAACAAGCCTTTACCTTGTTTAAACTAATCGTTCATTATAAACAAGCTTAATCGTCAGTAGGAACTTTCATGTTCTCATAAACCTCAATCCATGAGTTCCATTCGGCAGGTGCGTCATTGGTCGCAGCAGTTTTCAGTGTACGATATTTATAGGAAAGATAAAAACGGGTGACTCCGTCTACGGTGATGTATCTGTTTGCCTGCTGGACAGACAATGCTTCATCATCATCAGTTGTACCGGGTAATTGTACTACCTCTATCAATTCTGATTTATAAGGTTTTAGTATAAGAGTATTATATTTGGTACCATCGATATAAGTCAGTTCCTCCTCACCGATTTCCATGATAAGGCTCGACTTGTTTATTAATTCCTCTTCTGCTTTATTAGCACTGTTTTCAATGCCGGCATTCAATCTCACACCCCGTTTCGACAAGGGATATAGAATCTTATTCGCTGATATCTGTGTAGGCTTTGTATCATCTTCCCGCAGCTGAGTACCCCTCATAAATAATGTCAAAGGACTTTTCTGACTGGTAAAATCATTCTCAATATACACCTTATACAACACCCGCGACTTATCTTTATTCACTTCATAAGGAGTGCAACTGGCAATCCGTAAAGGAATCAGATAAGTGGAATCGGGAGACAATCCCTCGGTCCTAACTTCAATAGGCAACTTTACATAGGGGTCCTGATCGCCAACTTTCATCACCGCAGTATAACTTTTAATCGTATATCTGGAAGGATCCAGTTCTTTCGCGTACTTATCCTCATCCAAGTCAAAGTTATCATGATTATACTTATCAATCAAGTCAGGATCTTTTTCCAACGTTACGGTCACGTCCTGGTCAATAGCCCGTGTACCACCTGCGTAAATGGTTATATATCCAACGGAAACCGGAGTATTCAGCGAATGAGTGACCGGAAACGTCAAGTCCGTTTCACTCAACACATACACCACCTTCTTGTATAGCTCACCTTCAAATATTGAATTTTCATTGCACGCTGTCAATCCCATTAACACGGCACAATACATCATATATTTTGTTATTGATTTCATTCTCATATCAAATTTTAATTTATAGTTCCCGTTAATTATCCCAACCCGGATTCTGATCCATTAATGGCACTTTCCGCAATTCAGCACGGGGAATAGGCAAGAAGACCATTTTCTTATCGGCCACTCTGGTACGTGCAAAAAGATGATTGACCGTTGTTCTTTGGAAAAATTCATCTTCAAACCCGTCCGTATTCATACCTACAATCGGTTCTTTTTCCGTATCCAAATAAATACCCCAACGACGGACATCATAAAAACGTCTGTTCTCGTGAAGGAACTCAATCATGCGTTCTCTCACAATGATGTCAAACATTTTATCAGCAGAACTTAACTCATCGGTAGTCAAGCCCGGCAAACCCGCCCGATAGCGAACCATATTAAAGTATTTCGCCATTTCGTTCATATCGCGAGTATAAGTACCCGTGCTTTCATCGCTGAAAGTCACCGTATGAGATCCGGTCAGATTATTCAATGCTTCTACATACGAAAGTAATATTTCCGCATAACGGATAATGGGGAATGATTTAGGTAATACGGTTGCATCGGTACCACTCCAAGCATCATCATTATGGACATATTTCTTCATCACATACCCGGTCACCGGATAATTGTTGGCGTCACCGGAACCTACCGCTTTATCCTTTCCGGAAGCCCCATAGCCACTCGCACCTTTCCAATAATAGACATAGACATTTTTCTTCACAGCTTCACTTGTAGAAGCACAAGGCCAGAAACAACCGCTAAAACCAATCGATGCATAGAAGCGCGGTTCACGGTTTACATACATATTATAAACACCGCTCTTTAACTGGTATCCGGAGAAAGACTTCACTTCAGAAGTGAATCCGTCTTCCAGATATGGATATTCATCGCTCGAATTGGTACGATCTCTACCATCAACCATATAGTAAGCATCAATAAACTTCTGAGGGACAGCCATTCCATTATATCCTCCCATTAGCCCCACCGGAAAGGCGTGCCGGGTATAACTACGAAGACTACCGGATGTTCTTCCCCATATATATTCCGGATTCTTAGTAGCGGTCGATTCGCCCGTAAACATATCGCTATAAGACTTATAGGGATCAATCCCCACAGCCCCTTCCGGGAAAGTTTTCGTATAATAGTTTACGTCTGATACATTGGTCGGCAATTCCGGCGTGTACTTGTCACTTTTTACGGTATGCAACTCATACATATCCATATCAATTACCCGTTTGGCAGCATGCGCAGCTACCGCCCAACGTTGCTCGTCATAAGTCTGGCTAACATAGGGAACATTGTCCGATTTACGTATCCAACCTCCGAAAGTCGTTTTCGCTGCACTTCCTCCATTGAACAAAGGACTTGCCTGTTGCAACCGTAAGCGAGCAATCAGCGCATACGCAGCTCCGCGTGTAGGACGCCCGAACTGAGATACCGTAACCCGCAAAGGAATATAATTTGCAGCAATTTCCAACTCGTTACAGATATAATCCACTGATTCATCATACGTTGCTCTTTCCTTATTATAGTATGCAGGAGATTCATTCGTATTCATCGGCTCATCTCCCACAAGAACGACAGGACCAAAGTTTTGAAGCAAATTATAATAAGCATAGCCTCTCATAAAATGTGCATAGCCCAGAATCTCGCGTTGTTCTATATTTGTAAGGTCTTTACATTCATTGATTCTACTGAAAATAATATTAACCTTACGAATGATTTTATACATCTGTGCCCAGTTATTCATCGTTCCCAAGTTATCGGGAGTCGTGTGCCCCAAAACAAATGTTACTCCGGGAAATTCACCCGTGTTCCATTGCACAAAGGCTTCATCCGAACCGGTAACACCCGGTGTATAAGCACCACCCCAGATAGCGCCCTCATCGGGGAAGAAAGCAGCCGTAGCCCATAGATATTTCTGAAGATTCATTTTATTCTGAAAAATAGAATCGTATCCCAATGTATCAGCAAAATACTCATCCACATTCAAGTAATTGCAGGAGGACAGGCAAAAGTAGAACGCTGTACATAGCGTTATCATTAATCTTTTAAAATATTTCATATCATGCATATTTAGAAATGGATATAGGTTTGAAATGCGTAACGGGCAGGAATAGGATAAACACGCCCCATTTTCTGTGCTTGTTCCGGATCTACTGTTTTCACACCGCTCCAGACTGCCAGATTATATCCCACCAATTGAAAGTCGAATGACTGTATACCCAGTCTTTTTACAAATCCCTTGGTCTTCAGGTTATAGGTTAAGCTAATTTCCTGTAAACGTAAATAGCGCGCATTGTCTTTCCAGAAAGTAGATTTCTTAGTATTATTTTCATTCTTACCATAGGATAATCGAGGGAATGCTGCATTAGGGTTTTCCGTAGAGGGATCTCCTGAATACCAGGCTGGAGTCCAGCGATTTGCCTGAACACCGGCTTCCACAGGTACATTACCTATCTTTTCACCATGGAAAGGAACATATCCCATTTCATATCCATTACCGACTTTAAAATAGGTTGTATTTCCCGTTCCTTTGAACAGACAAGCCAGTGTAAACGATTTGTAACGGAACTCTCCACCGAATCCATACATCAATAACGGATAGTTAGAGTAGGCCAACGGCACTTGGTCGTCTTCCGTTATACGTCCATCACCATTCACATCTTTATATTTAATATCACCCGGACGGACAGTTCCAAACTGCGACGGACTGCTCTCCACATCTTGGTCATCTCTGAACAATCCCAATGCTATGTAACCACGTTGCACTCCATACGGCATACCGCTTATCTGCTGATAGGGATATTTTGGATCAGCCTGTTCCCAGTTCTGCACATCATTCTTCGAATAGGTAAAGTTTCCTCTGATCGTAAATGAGAAGTCTTTGCCTATATCCTGCGAATAAGAAATATTTCCGTCAGCTCCGTAGCTACGCATCTTTCCCACATTACCATAAGGCATGGTGATAATACCCGCGAAATCAGGAACCTGAGTTCTCTGCTGGAAAATACCATTTCGCTGGTCATTGAAATAATCGACCACTAAGGAGAGTTTTTCTTTGAAGAATTTCGCTTCAATACCCACATCCGCTTTGGTTGATTTCTCCCAAGCCAGATTGTCAGCACCTACGATAGACTCGTTCACACCATTGGAATCGCTTCCCCAGCCCGTAGCCGCATTAGAATTAATAATAGTCAGATAAGGGAAGCGTTTATTGGAAATACGGTCGTTACCTACTTGTCCATACGAGAAACGGATTTTAAGAAAATCCAGCCAAGGCACCGCTTTCCGCATGAAATCATAGTTTGTCGGTACCCAACCGATAGCTCCCGAAGGAAAGAAACCGAATTGCTTACCCGGCTCGAAGTTTTCGGAACCTGTATAACCGAAGTTTGCATCAATGAAATAAGTATCTTTAAAACTATAAGTAATTCTTCCGGATACTCCCTGATAACGTTTGGGAATAGCGCTCATACTGTCAGTGATGTCTTTAGTCGCCTTCTCGTCACTCATGTAATAGTAAAGCAAGGCTGTTGTCCTGTGTTTATCATTGAATAACCTTTCGTAATTGGCAGTAAACTCGAAATGATATTTACGCCAATGATTCAATGTCTTACTGAATGTAGCTGCTTGAGCGTCAACTTTCTTTGCCAATTGAAGTTCTCCGGAAGTCGTTCGCCCGATAGCCGAATACATCTCCGGCATTACAAAACGAGTCTCATCATAATATACGTCGCTATTCAACGCGCCCTGTACTTTTACTTTCAATCCTTTCAGAAGAAATGACAAATCCTGGTTCAGAGCGAGAGTAACCATATTTTTGTAAGTCTCGCGAGTAGCCATTCCCGTATGATTAAGCATTACATAAGGTGAATAGGCATCATTGACACCATAAGCCGGAAGTTGTCCTGTTGAAAACCTAGTAGGAATAGTCAACGGTGTCAACATTGACTGAGCATTCCAAAGTAAATCTGTGTTAGCCATTCCCGGCTCTTTTTTATTGGAAATAAATCCGTCCAACCCCAAATAGAGGGTGGTTGACTTAGTAACATTGATATCCAAATTGGTTCGATAATTATATGTGTTGTATCCTGTGTCTGCCTTGTAACGGCTGTCAGGGTCTTGAATATATGCTGCCGACTCTTTCGACATACCCATACTCACAAAATAACGGGCAATACTACCACCTCCCTGTGCACTTACATAATAAGTCTGCTGGAAAGAAGTCTTGTGCAGAATTTCGTCTTGCCAGTTTACATCCGGATACAAATCCGGGTCCAATTGATATTGGATTAAATCCATTTCCATAGGAGAATAGAGTTCTTTCTCTCCTGAAACGACTCTGGCTTCATTGGCCAGCTTGGCGTAATCATAAGCTCTCAAATATTTAGGTAACCGCTTCAACTGTGAAATAGTAAAATTGGCACGGGCTGTAATTTTGAGTTTTTCTACTGTTCCCCGCTTGGTCGTTACAAGAATTACTCCGTTAGCACCACGAACACCGTAAACCGCCGTTGCAGAAGCATCTTTTAAAACAGAAAAGCTCTCTACGTCAGCAGGATCAACCTGACTCAAATCGCCTTCCAAACCGTCAATCAACACCAAAGCCGAACTGTTAGCACCAAATGTTCCTATACCGCGAACCCAAAATTCCGAGATATTTTTACCCGGTTCACCACTCGACTGGATAGAAATAACTCCCGGCACTCTACCTCCCAAAGAGTTATTCAGTGAAGTGGCCGGAACAGCAAGGTCACCAATATCCACGCTTGTGATAGCTCCTACTACGCTCACTTTACGCTGGGTTCCCATACCCACCACTACTACTTCGTCCAAAGCAGTAGCAGAAGGAGTCATTTTAAGAACCAGGTTTGTCTGGCTATCGGTAACAAAATACTCTATCTTATCATATCCGATATAATTAACGATCAGTACATCGCCTTTATGAGCCTGAACTTTAAATCTACCATCCAAATCGGTCGTTGTACCTACGCCCGGACGGTCTTTCAAGAATATATTAGCGCCGATAATCGGTTCCTTATCGGACGACTTATCGACAACTATACCCGAAATAGTCAGCGATTTCCCCGCTTTTTGAGCCATGACGCCCAAACAGCATAAAAGTAAAATTTGAATAATATATAATTTTCTCATGTTGAATTAGTGATAAACAGGTTACTGAATAGCAAGTTTTCTAATACACTTATTTTTAGTATCTGCAATGTAAATTGTACCTTCTTCATCCACAGCTACTCCCCAAGGCTCATCAAATAAAGCGTCATCCGGCGTACCGTCTACATAGCCGGCTCTGCCCGGGACACCAATTACAGTACTTACTGCTCCTTCCCGGTCAATCGAACGAATACAATGATTACTGGAATCTGCAATATACATGATTCCGTCTAAGTCGAAACATATCTGTGAAGGGAAATTAAATCGTGCGTTCAAACGTTTTCCGTCCTCATAGCCAGGATCTTCTCTTGCTCCTGCATACAATTCATAATTTCCGGTAGAAAGTTCATAGCGATAAATACAATGCTTGCTCCGATAACAAATATAGAGCACATCCGGATCGAGACTATCAAAACAACAGATAGCATCATAAGTCCAACCCGCATCCAGTCCCGTAGTAACTAGTTCTGCTTCCTTACTCTTAGGATCCATTTTAGCCAAGTTTCCATTTAATGCCTTTATATACACCAGTTTATCTTCCGGATTAACAGCAGCGGATATATATTGGTCTAATGTTACATTCTGCGGTTTCACCTGTTTTTTAGCCCATTGTGTTTCCGGATCAAATTGTAACAAATTACCTCCTTGTACCCAAAGCGGTAAAAAGACTTTCTGCCCTTCTGTTTCAACCATTGGAATAAATGGAGCTGTAATATTTGTAGCTAATGTAGTTACCATATTTTGTTGCTCATTTATCTGGCGTAAACGATAACTGGACCTTTCGCAAACAAATATATTTTTCTCACGATCTACGCAAACAAAATGAGTCAATCCGAACTGAGCTGCCGCCAATGTTCCGTCAACCGCATTTACTTCCGTTCGCGGCGTTCCCGTAATCGTACTTACAGTAACCTGTGTCTTATACGAAAACTGCTGTTCAAAACTGGCTTTATCTTTACCTACTTCTACTGTAATAGTGCAATTATCTCCCGGTTGCCGAGGAGTAATGACATAAATTTTAGTTCCTATGGAACGTACCACTGCCGCTTGTTTTTCATTGTAGAATACTTTTATCTGCGAAAGATCAGTTCCGAAATTCTCTCCATTAATAATAACTTTCGTTGCCATTCCCCCATTTTCAGGGTAAAAAGAGGTTAGTTTAATCGGTTGATTTGGATCATAAGGTTTGCCTGTTGTGCCACCTTCTTCTGAATCACTTTTACATGCTGAAAGAAAGGTTATCAGCATTGCAAATAAAATAGTTACCAAAGATGTTTTTCTCATTACTATTATTTCATTTATTAAATTAATGATCCTATTTAATAGTTTATCAGTTTTTTATCCTATGAAAGGAAGATCAAATAAACTTTTAAACCAAGATCAAAGGTTAACGATTAATCGAAATCCATCAGTTTTTTTGGGACCTGACTGGAATCAATTTTAGAGAATAAGCCTGTTAACACTCCTTTGAAGTATCAACATGTTTGCCTTTGTTTTTGAATTTTCATTTCCAAAATTCATAATTCATAAGATAAGCGGAGGTTTTCTTTTCATAAGCATTTCTTGATTTAGTTAATAAAAAATTAGTCGAATATCCTTTGCTTGTTACTAAGTTCTACTTGAACTTAGGTAAAAGGTAATAAATAATAAAAAATAAGTACCTTAAATATTATTTGAATGTTTAAATATACTTTCTCTGCATTTATTTTTATATAGCCTTCTTGTATCCTGTGCAAATATTTAATATTCTCGAATGCAAATATACAATATTTTATTATATAACAATATATAATAAATTGTTTTATTATTATTTTTTTTCTTTTGTGAACTTTGCCAGTGATTTCCATGCCTAAAATAGTCCATGACTATATTTCGATCTAATATATCTACCCTATTATTCAAGTGAGAGTAACACAGGGCTTTCTTTTTCAATTTATAACCTAAGTTCAAGTAGAACTTAGGCATTTTTTAGCATTTGATTCAGTGTACTCGATCAAAGTTTCATAGAATCGCGTTATCTTTTTGAATACCAACAATATACATTACGCGAACGTCTTAATCTTAATAATTACAAATATCAGAAATTAGTTACATTTTCCCTAAATGCTTCCACTATTATGAGAAAAAGTTCTCACTGTAGTGAGAACTTTTTTCCTTATCGCGACATTTTTTTCTTATTATGATGAAATTTACAACAACACACTATAATTTAGTAATAGTATTGGCTACAACTGAAACTCGTCTTTTACTTAAACCTTATAAGACTAAAACTATTCAAATGTTTTTCGGTATGTACATCCATTTTTCCATTCCGAACACCCGTAGGCTGTTTTTCCTTTTATGATAATTCCCTTACCACAAACCGGACAGGATTGTCCTACTAATGAGTCCGGAGTATTATTCGGAGAAGAAACAGGGATAGCAACAGGAGACGGTGATACTTCTATTTTTGCCTCTTTTGATTCTCCTGCTTCGGAATTCTTTTTTTTCTCTTTCGGCGGCGTACTTACTTTCCGTTCACGTTTTTTAGGTTCCTTCTTTGCCTTCTCTTCGGTCTTGGCAGCTACCGCATCTTGAATAGTGATACGACGATTGGTATTATCAGAAAGTACACTCATTACAATTTCCGAAACCATTTGTTTCAGTTCTTCAAGAAATTGGCGAGCATCGTATGTTTTCTTTTCTATCTCACGCAACTTCTTTTCCCAAATACCCGTCAATTCCGCTGATTTCAAAAGTTCTTCGTGGATTAGCTGCACCAATTCTACTCCTGTCGGTGTAGCGATCAGATTCTTTCTCTCCTTGCGGATATAATTTCGTTTGAACAGCGTTTCAATAATAGCGGCACGGGTGGATGGGCGACCGATACCATTCTCTTTCAAGGCATCGCGAAGTTCATCATTATCGACTAGTTTTCCGGCGGTTTCCATAGCCCGGAGCAAGGTCGCTTCCGTAAAAGGTCTTGGCGGCTGCGTCCATTTTTCATTCAAGTCGGGGATGTGAGGACCACTCTCCCCTTTTGCAAAGGCAGGAAGGACATTTTCATCGTCATCGTCCTTTTCTTCAGTAGTGTCTTTCACATCTTTAGCGAATACCACACGCCAGCCCGGTTCTAAGATTTGCTTACCGGTGACTTTAAATTCTATTTTATCCACTTCACCCATCACGGTAGTAGTCGAAATCTTACAATCAGGATAGAACACTGCTATAAAACGGCGCGCTATTAAGTCATAGACACGACGTTCCATATCAGTAAGGTTTTGAGCATAAACTCCGGTAGGGATAATGGCGTGGTGGTCCGTCACTTTCGAATTATCAAATACCTTTTTTGATTTAGGCAACGTAGAACCATTCAACGGGGCAGTCAATACTTCGTAATCACGAAGCCCTTTCAGAATACCAGGACATTTCGGATAAATATCGTCGCTCAGAAAAGTGGTATCAACACGTGGATATGTAGCAACTTTCTTCTCATAAAGAGATTGGATCAGTTTCAGTGTTTCATCGGCAGAATAGGCGAATTTCTTGTTACACTCTACCTGAAGGGAAGTCAAGTCAAACAAACGCGGAGCATATTCCTTTCCGTCTTTCTTACCAACACTGGTTACCACAAAAGGAAGGTCTTTGATACGTTGTACCAAGGCTTCACCTTCTTCACGATTGGCGATAGGATCGATACCCGGATTGTCTATTTTCTTTTTTCCACCGTTTTTTTCTTCTTCTGCCGCTATTTCTTCATCACTTTTGCGGATAAGTGCGGAGAAAGTAGTATCTCGATAATTTGTTTTTAGTTCCCAATATTGCTTGGGTTGGAAATTGGCAATTTCCAACTGACGGTTGACAATCAATGCCAAAGTAGGTGTCTGCACACGTCCGATAGAAAGCACCTGTTTGTTTTGACCATATTTAATAGTATATAAGCGTGTGGCGTTCATTCCCAGCAGCCAGTCACCTATTGCACGAGAAAGTCCCGCCTCATACAACGATTGGAAATCAGACTGATCTTTTAATTTGGAAAAACCTTCACGAATAGCCTCTTCCGTCAAAGAAGAAATCCACAAACGCCTCACCGGACAGCGTGCACCCGCCTTTTGCATCACCCAGCGCTGAATCAATTCTCCTTCCTGACCGGCATCACCGCAATTGATAATCTCATCTGCATTCTGCATCAACTGTTCGATAATATGAAACTGTTTCTCAATACCCGGGTCATGTCCAATCAGTTTGATACCGAAACGTGGGGGGATCATCGGCAAGCTACCCAAGCTCCACGATTTCCAATTGGGTGTGTATTCATGCGGTTCTTTCAAGGTACAGAGATGCCCGAATGTCCAGGTCACCTGGTATCCGTTCCCTTCTATATATCCCTCTTTCCTTGTATGAGCGCCGAGTACCTCGGCTATATCGCGTGCAACAGATGGCTTTTCGGCTATGCAAACTATCATTCTTTCTCCTCTTGTTTTTATACTATCAGTCTACAAAGTTACATGATTATTTCTCACTGACCGCATGAAGATAAAAAAAAGTCTATCATAAGAAAAAAGTGATTGCCTCTATTATAAAAGACAATCACTTCGTTAACGTTCTAATCTAGATATATCAACTACAATTATTCTTCATCCATAAGAATTTCCAGAATTTGACAAGCAGCTTTCGCTACCGGAGTACCCGGACCGAAAATAGCGGCCACACCTGCCTTATACAAGAAGTCATAATCCTGTGCAGGGATAACGCCACCGGCAATCACTACAATGTCTTCACGTCCCAGTTTCTTCAACTCTTCGATAATCTGCGGAACCAATGTCTTGTGTCCGGCAGCCAGTGAAGAAACACCTACTACATGAACATCGTTTTCTACCGCTTCGCGAGCTGCTTCCGCAGGAGTCTGGAACAGAGGTCCCATATCCACGTCGAAACCACAGTCCGCATAACCTGTTGCTACCACTTTAGCACCACGGTCGTGACCGTCCTGTCCCATTTTGGCAACCATAATACGAGGTTGACGCCCCTCTTTCTTCGCAAACTTCTCAGCCAGTTCACAAGCACGCTTGAAGTCGCTGTCGTTTTTACTTTCTGATGAATACACGCCTGATATAGTTCTAATTATTGCTTTATAACGTCCTACTATCTGTTCGCAAGCAAATGAGATTTCACCCAATGTCGCACGAACACGAGCCGCTTCCACAGCCAGTTCCAGCAAGTTACCCTTACCGGTCTTCACACATTCGGTAATTGCAGCCAATGCCTTGTCTACTTCAGCCTGGTTGCGTCCTTCTTTCAAACGTTTCAGGTTTTCAATCTGTTCAAGACGAACGGCAGTATTATCAATCTCAAGAATATCAATCGGAGCTTCTTTATCCAAACGGTACTTGTTCACACCCACAATAGTCTGCTGACCACTGTCGATACGAGCCTGTGTACGTGCGGCAGCTTCTTCGATACGCATCTTCGGAATGCCGGTTTCGATAGCTTTCGCCATACCACCCAGTTTTTCGATTTCCTGAATGTGCTCCCAAGCCTTATGAGCCAATTCGTTCGTCAAAGACTCTACATAATAAGAACCACCCCACGGGTCAACATTCTTACAAATGTAAGTTTCTTCCTGAATATAAATCTGAGTATTACGTGCAATACGTGCGGAGAAATCTGTCGGAAGAGCGATAGCCTCATCCAATGCATTGGTATGCAGAGACTGAGTATGTCCCAAAGCGGCAGCCATAGCTTCGATACAAGTACGTCCCACATTGTTGAACGGGTCTTGTTCGGTCAGTGACCAACCGGAAGTCTGTGAGTGAGTACGCAATGCCAGTGATTTCGGGTTCTTCGGATTGAACTGTTTCACAATCTTCGCCCACAACATACGTGCGGCACGCATCTTGGCAATTTCCATAAAGTGGTTTGTACCGATTGCCCAGAAGAAAGACAGACGCGGAGCAAACGCATCAATGTCGATGCCTGCGGCAGTTCCGGCACGAAGATATTCCAAACCGTCAGCCAATGTATAAGCCAACTCGATATCCGCCGTAGCACCTGCTTCCTGCATGTGGTAACCGGAGATAGAGATAGAATTGAATTTCGGCATCTTCTGTGAAGTATATTCGAAGATATCGGAAATAATCTTCATAGAGAATGCAGGCGGATAAATATAGGTGTTACGCACCATAAACTCTTTCAGAATATCGTTTTGGATTGTACCTGCCATTTCTTCCAGTTTGGCACCTTGTTCCAGTCCGGCATTGATATAGAATGCCATAATAGGAAGTACCGCACCGTTCATTGTCATAGACACGGACATCTTGTTCAAAGGAATGCCATCGAACAGGACTTTCATGTTCTCTAAGGAACAGATAGACACACCTGCCTTACCTACGTCGCCCACAACACGTTCGTGGTCGGGGTCATAACCGCGATGAGTAGCCAAGTCGAATGCTACCGACAGACCTTTCTGACCGGAAGCCAAGTTACGGCGATAGAAAGCATTTGATTCTTCAGCAGTGGAGAATCCGGCATACTGGCGGATAGTCCAAGGACGAAGCGTGTACATTACTGAATACGGACCACGCAGATAGGGCGGAAGTCCGGCAGCATAGCCGAGGTGCTCCATTCCTTCGAGGTCTTCTTTTGTATAAACAGGCTTCACTTCAATGTGTTCCGGCGTTTTCCAGTCAGCGGAGATACCGTTAGCCTTTTGCCATTCAGCACCGTTAGCAGGCTGAAATGCGGCATATATATCTAAGTTTTTAAAATCTTTTCTCATCTTACTTCAATAGTTTGGCGTTAAACTCTTTCAAGGTATCCAGTACGTTGACACGGACATGGATGAAGTTTTCGATACCTGCTGCTTTCAGTTCGTCCATACAAGCAGGAGCACCGGCAACGATAAACATAGCGCGGCCGTCCAATGCCTTGAATGCAGGAATTGCATATTCCGCATATTCATCATCACTTGAACAGATTACGACAATATCAGCTTTGGCAGCCATAGCTGCTTCTACTCCGGCTTCTACCGTTTCAAATCCGAGATTATCAACCACTTCATAACCGGCACAAGCCAGGAAGTTGCAAGAGTACTGCGCACGTGCCTGACGCATAGCCAGATTACCGATAGTCAGCATGAATGCTTTCGGACGTTTGCCGGATGCTTCCGTTTCGAGACGCAATGCTTCAAACTCGCTGGCAGCACGGTCGAATACCAATGTATCCACATCTTTCTCACAAGTATGGTCTTTTCCACCACAGCAGCATTTTGCTTCAACCGGTTGCTTATCTCCGGCCTTTTCATTGAAGTTCGGGAATTGGTTAGTACCCAGCAATACTTCACGACGTTGGGCCACCGCTTTATGACGGGCTTTATTACTTTCGTTGACAGCAGCCTGAACAGTCCCCGCCTTCAATGCTACATAGAAACCACCGGCTTCTTCTACAGACAGGAACAAGTTCCATGCTTGCTGTGCAATAGAAATTGTCAGGTTTTCAATATAATAAGAGCCGGCAGCCGGGTCAATTACTTTATCGAAATGAGATTCTTCCTTCAACAATAGTTGTTGATTGCGTGCCAGACGTTCGGAGAATTCATCCGGAGTCTCGTATGTCTTGTCAAACGGAGTCACTGTCATAGAATCCACACCACCTAATGCAGCGCTCATCGCTTCAGTTTGTGTACGGAGCAGGTTCACGTGTGCATCAAACAAAGTCAGATTGAAAGTGGAAGTTTCGGCATGAACCGCCATTTTTGCCGCGCAACGACATTCACCGTTAGCACCTTTGTTATCACAGTCGCGCAAACATTCCGGATTGTAAGAAGCTACAATATTCGCCCACAACAGACGTGCTGCACGGAATTTAGCAATTTCAAGGAAATAGTTGGAACTGATACCGAAGTTGAATTTGATTTTTTTAGCCACTATAGCAGCAGGAACACCGGCATCGGTCAGTTGGCTCATGTATTCATTACCCCAAGCCAGTGCATACCCCAATTCCTGAGAAATATAAGCTCCGGCATTGTTCAGCGATAATGCGTTCACATTCAGTACGCGGTAAAAAGGAAGCGGTTGGATAGCTTCAATCAGTGCTTTAGCAGTTTGCACCATATCACCCTTTTCCTTGCCGCGGGTCAGCATTTTGTTGAAGAAATCATAGTTGATAGAGCCTTTCAGCTTCTTCACATCATAATCCTTCTTCCGGAAATAAGCTACCAGCAGATTAGCCAGTTCAACAACGTGTCCCTGACAAGTAGAGAAGTTCAGTTCAACACACTCAGCTTGAATATCATTCAACAGAGTCTCAAGATATTCCGCATTGAGTTCTTTTGCCCTTACATGGAAAGAAAGTGAATCGACACCTTTATTCAGGATATCCAGTGCTTTCGCATTGGCCTCTTTAGGACATTCCACTTTGATTTCCTGACGTACCAGCCATTCATTGTTGTCCTTCTTGGTTCCTCTTAAATAAGGGAATTCTCCGGGAAGTGCGTCTGTCGTCTTCAACCCTTCCAGGTCCTCCATCCGGTAGAAAGGTTTCACTTTGAATCCTTCGTTCGTCTTCCAAACGAGCTTCTTCTCAAAATCAGCACCTTTCAAGTCGGCTGTAACCTTCTCCATCCATTGTTCGGTGGAGACAGGAGAAAAGTCTGAGAAGAGTTTTTCTTTTTTGTCTGCCATAGTTTATCTAAAATTAAAACAAGAATTAATATTGTCTCTATTTTTATCTGTCTCTTTCCAAATGCCTGTTGTTCGACTTGCAAATATAATTAATAAGTTCAAACGAAACTTCTTTTTATAGAAAATTCGCACACCTCCACTTTGTATAGAATCTGTATGGAAATTCTTCTTTCCCGCAATTTTTAGTTCTTCTTTTATTTGATTAGCTCCAATGTTATGACTAATTTTGCACCCGTTTTTAGAAAAGACATTATAAAAACTACTAAATTATGGATTGGTTACAAAGTTTATTGTGGGACCCCAGTTCCGTGGCACACATCGTGTTCCTCTACGCATTCGTAGTGGCAGCCGGCGTGTATCTCGGTAAGATAAAGATATTCGGTGTATCTTTGGGCGTCACATTTGTTTTGTTTGCCGGCATCCTAATGGGACATTTCGGCTTCACGGCCGATACACACATCCTACATTTCATCCGTGAGTTCGGATTGATTTTGTTCGTATTCTGTATCGGTCTTCAGGTGGGGCCGTCTTTCTTCTCTTCTTTCAAAAAGGGGGGAATGACATTGAACCTGTTGGCTGTAGGCATCGTAGTGTTAAATATTGCTGTTGCATTGGGGCTCTATTACCTTTGGAACGGTCGTGTTGAATTGCCGATGATGGTAGGTATTCTCTACGGAGCTGTAACGAACACTCCGGGACTTGGTGCTGCCAACGAAGCACTGAACCAGTTGAGCTACAACGGCCCGCAGATCGCATTGGGTTATGCCTGTGCTTATCCGCTCGGCGTAGTAGGTATTATCGGTTCTATCATCGCTATCCGCTACATCTTCCGTGTCAATATGGCAAAAGAAGAAGAAAGCCTGAAAATGCAGAGCGGAGATGCACACCATAAGCCGCATATGTTGAGCCTTGAAGTACGCAACGAGTCTATCAGTGGAAAGACACTGATTGAGATTAAAGAATTTCTAGGACGTCAGTTCGTTTGCTCCCGCATTCGTCACGAAGGACACGTAAGCATTCCGAACCATGAGACTATTTTCAATGTAGGCGACCAGCTATTTATCGTCTGCTCTGAAGAAGATGCACCCGCCATTACCGTATTCATCGGTAAGGAAGTAGATATAGACTGGGAGAAACAAGATCTCCCAATGGTATCCCGCCGTATCCTGGTCACCAAACCGGAAATCAACGGAAAGACGCTGGGTTCTATGCACTTCCGTAGTATGTACGATGTTAATGTAACCCGTGTCAATCGTTCCGGTATGGACTTGTTTGCTGATCCCAACCTGATACTGCAAGTAGGCGACCGTGTTATGGTAGTAGGCCAGCAGGACGCAGTAGAGCGTGTAGCAGGTGTCTTAGGTAATCAATTGAAGCGTTTGGATACTCCGAATATCGTAACTATTTTCGTAGGTATTTTCCTGGGTATCCTTTTGGGTAGTCTTCCTATCGCATTCCCCGGTATGCCGACACCATTGAAACTTGGTCTGGCAGGTGGTCCGCTGGTAGTTGCAATCCTTATCGGACGCTTCGGTCATAAACTCCACCTGGTGACTTATACCACCATGAGCGCCAACCTGATGCTTCGTGAAATCGGTATTGTGCTGTTCCTTGCCAGTGTGGGTATAGATGCCGGCGCCAACTTCGTACAAACGGTTGTCGAGGGTGATGGATTACTTTATGTAGGTTGTGGTTTCTTAATTACCGTCATTCCGTTACTCATTATCGGTGCTATCGCCAGACTATATTATAAAGTAAACTACTTTACCCTCATGGGATTGATTGCCGGTAGTAATACCGACCCTCCCGCATTGGCGTACGCCAATCAGACAACATCCGGAGATGCTCCGGCAGTAGGTTACTCTACTGTTTATCCATTATCTATGTTCCTCCGCATTCTGACGGGACAAATGATATTACTGGCAATGATGTAAATCAAGCTTAGCTTATATAAATGATAAAGCCGGCCAACTCCATAAAAGGAATAGCCGGCTTTATTTTATTTACTACCCAGTCAGTTTCTCCGAATCAAAACCTTAATTGTAACTTCTTAGCCACAAATTCTTCTACAAACCGTACCGTTTCTTCAATCCCTAAAGAAGACGAATCAATACACAGATGATAAGTAGCTGCCGCTCCCCATGTCTTATAACTATAATAATTATAATATTCCGAACGTCTTTTATCGGCTTTCTCTATCATCTCTTCCGCCACTTCTTCATTCACATTATGAATCCGGCAAAGACGTATGATACGATCTTCTTTGGAAGCCGAGATAAAAACATTGGCACAACGGGGATGTTCCCTTAAAATATAGTCAGCACAGCGCCCTACAAACACACAGGATTTTTCTGCCGCCAAACGACGGATAACGTCACTCTGTACCTTGAACAGTGCATCATTACTCAAACAATTGTTACAAGGCATGGCTCCCTCACTGATAAAGGGGAAACGCATACCAAATAATCCGCCGATAATTCCCTGCGAAGCTTTCTCGTCCGCCTTCTCAAAAAACTCTTTGCATAATCCGCTCTCCTCAGATGCCAGATTAATCAGTTCTTTATCGTAAAAGTCAATGCCCAGACGAGCAGCCAGTTTCTCTCCTATTTCTTTTCCGCCGCTACCTAGTTGGCGACCGATATTAATGACATAATTACCGTTCATAGTAAACTTAATTTTATGGTTGTGTAGCAAACATACGACTTTTTTCTAAAACTCACATCATCAAACGAAAGTTATATTTAAAAGTGACGATGAAATATCCCTTTATTTCCTGCGTACGATACTCATAAAAGCCATCAGAAGTAGCCATACGCCCATAACTTTTTTTCTTTCCCAGAATATCCGCCCAATAAGCCGACAATTCCGCTTCCTTCTTCTTCAGGAAACGCCATGTAGCACCGGCATTCCACAATATTTCATCATCTTCCCCTTTCTGAATATTCGTTCCGCTACGAAGATTATACGTAGCATCCGTGCGCAACTGCAACCCGAAAGGAAAATCAACATAACCATTCAGACCGAAATTATAATAACGCGTATAGGTATCATTATCGTTCAAAGAATTAAGCGAGTATTGGTAATTCCAGGAAGTAGATAAGTCAATGCCTCCCCAAGAAGGTTGATAAGATGCCTGTGCCTCACAATTCAATCCGGTATCACGGGTTGTACTCTTTTCCGGCTGTAAGCTTTTATCTTCATTAATCATACCTACACGGTTACTATGATTACCGGACATATCCAATCTTAAAGAGAAATGTCCAAAACGTTTCCACCAGCTAGCCCCTCCGGACAAATTCCAATTACCGTTTATATTGACCGGATACGTTTCGCGTCCACCGGTCTGCACGTCATATATCATGACTTGTGTAACACTGTTTTGCTCCACCTGTCCGCCTAGGTTTGCAGATATACCTTTAGGTGAGTTCTGAAAATTCAGACGTATATTATGACTAAACATCTGCTTCAAGTCAGGATTTCCACGGGTGATATACAGCGGATTGCTATTATCCGTCAACGGCATCAAATCCGACAAAGAAGGCTGCCGGGTATTACCGTTATAATTCAGGCTGACACGCATCTCTTTCTTCCGCCAACTCATCCATATCATAGGTTGGAAATCAATCATATTCATGGCAGTATCCGCATAAAGTTTCCCTACTTTCCGGTCAATGGTACGCCTTTGCGGCGTAACCCCCAGTGATGCGTTAAACATCCATGTGTCATCCGAATAGTTGACTCCTACATTCAGGTCGTGCCCATTACTGCGGCTGTGGCTACGGTTGCTCAAACTATCTACATACCCCGCCTCGTAACCGGAAGGTAACTCACCGTAAATATCCGAACTCGCCAGGGAAGACAATTCATAAGTATCGCGGTTACTCCGTTCATACCGGGTACTCCAGTTATATGCCACCCGCAGACGTACCTTCTTTCCGACAGGTTGAGTAAACGAAAGTCCCACCCGCCAGGAATTATTGCGCTGGGGTGACTTCAAATACTGGTTACGATAAAGTACCGAGTCATTCCCATTCTTATCCTTCAAGCGAAAATAGGTAGTCTCGGAAAGAGAGAAACTTTCATTATTTCCCCACGAATCGGAATTCTGAATATTCAGTCCCAGAGTTGTTCCTTTTTCGTTCAGGCGTCTCATCACTCCCATTGCCCAATGGTAGCGGTGGGATTCATTTTCCGACCGTGACCGATTCTCACTACGGTTCACCTTTATATCCCGGGGAACAGACTCAAAATCACTGAACAAGTTCTCATGGTTTACGCCGGGAGGAGCGTCAAAAGAAGCACTCTGACTGTTACTTTCATTTTGATTAGGAGTATACCCGAAATTTCCACTGAAGTTGACACGCGTGCTTTTATCTACTTTCCACTCTCCCATCAAGCTGGAATTGACCGACCGCCCTTTAGAGTTTCCTTCGTTGGCAGAGGCCGAATATTGGTTGCCACCAGTCAAATACTGCTCCTGATACATAGAAGATATATTCCCGTTCCTGTTAAGATTATAATTCACATGGCCATTCAAAGAAAACTTTCCACCAAATTTATGTGCCATATTCAATCCCAGCGAATTATTGATATTATCTTTGTATGTACTGTTCTGATATCTATTAGTAGAACGGGCTATAAAAGACAGGTTTTCCCCATTCTTACGGAAATAATTCACTTGTGCCTCCAGATCCTTCTTCTTATTATTGCCATACCCTACCGTCGCATTTGTCAGCCAAGTCTTATTCAGTTCATCCTTGGTTTGCAAGTCAAGCACATATTTCTTTTCTCCCGAACTGATTCCCGTAAATTCTTCCTCTTTTGATTTCTTGTCGTACACCTTTAACTTGCTAATCAAGTTTGCCGGCAGATTCTCAAGCGCGGTCTTTTTATCTCCTGAAAAGAAAGACTCCCCATTTACATTAATTTCGCTGATAGGCTGACCGTTGTAAGTCAATGAATGGTCTTTTTTGTTATACACCAGTCCGGGAATACGTTTCACCAAGTCTTCCAGATAAGCTCCTTCGGGAGTTTTGTAGGCAGAAGCATTGATAACAGTCGTATCTCCTTCCATAACCACTTCCCTCAATTTTCCGGTCACTACCACCTCATCAATCTGAAGGTCATCATCCTTCAGTACGATAGTGCCCGCATTTATAGATACGGAATCTCCCAATGCACGGTAGAAAGACTGCATTCCCATAAATGAAACCTTCAACAGATATTCTTTCTTTTTCTGTGGCTGATAAGTTAGAGTAAATCGACCGTTTTTGTCACTTGCCGTACCTTTTACAAAAGCAGAGTCCATCTTTTCCAAGACGACAATACTGGCAGAAGGCAAAGATTGTTTCCTTTCACTTCCGGTTTCCAGCATTTGTACCCTTCCCCTGACAGTCCTCACCTGTTGCGCATACACTGTTGTATGCATACAAAATAACAGTAAAAGTAATCCGCCCAGTCTGCAAATTTTCATGTCAATAGCAGTATAAGTCTATATTTTAGTTTGAGTCTTAGTAAACAATGTAAAATTAAGGAGTTTCTTTAGAAAGCTTACTATTTTATTCATTTTATTAAAACAAATTACATTCCAATCACACAAGGTCACAATATAAACTAATAAAAAGACTTCCTCCACATATAAAAATATACTCTTTGAGAAGAATATCCTTTTTATAGAGGAAGAAGTCTCCCTATCAACAAAAACTATCAATTAGAAACTCATGATCACTTAAAATTCTCCGTAAAGAAAACTCCTGCCGGAAAACTATTCTTATTTTTTATATCAAACTGTAAAGCCGGTGTTTTATTGAAATCAAAAATAGCAATATCATTGGTTTTATAATCTGCATATCCTTTCAGAGTGGCAAAATAAACTTCCCCGCTCACCGGATCAACTCCCAAACTATTATAATAGATCCCTGCATCCTCCACATACTCTTTTATATCAGCAACTTCTTCCGTCTCATTCTGAGAAAAAATATGCCGATATAGCTTAAAGCCGGCATTACTGAAATAGATAATATCATCTTTAGCAGAAAAAGCAGGGGCAACTCCCCACCCGGCACCAATACTGACATTCAAAGTATGAGAATCAATAGTCTTATAATCAACCGGACTGACTTTTATAATACTCGCAGGCTTTGTACATGAAACCCACAAATTCCCATCATATGTTTTAGCAACACCGGATAAAGCGCTTTCAAAAGAAACAGTATGTATAACAGTCCCGTTTTGAATAACAAAAAGTTGCTTATTGCCCATCACAAAAGCTTTGTCTCCAACCACAGCCATACGATTTTTCAAAGCGCCCTTCGTCCCCTCAACAAAAGTCAGAACTTCGGTGGAAGTATCCAGCATATAAACTCCATTATTATCACGAATATAAAGATTCTCTCCGACTACAGCCAAATTGGACGGCCAGGACAAAGTAGTATTATCATAAACCTTTTCTTTCTCCAAACTAGTAGCATTCGCAATAGTCAGCAGCCCTTCACCACCATTTTTGGCTCCATTTTGAGAAAGTATATACATCTTATTATCACTGATAAACAGGTCTTGACAGACATTACCAAGCAAAGTTTGATTTACCCGATAATATGCACTATCTACCGCTATGCCTTTTGAATCCACAAAAGTCAAAGTTCCGGTTTCATTCCCCATATTTCCTTCATTCAAAATAAAGGCACCTTTGCCAAACCGCCCTTCCACCTTGGCTGTCATAGTCGTTTGAAGGTTTTCTCCCTTATCATCCGATACCGCCAGTCCTATAACATACTCTCCAGTCTTAGGCTGTGAAAACTTATATGTTGAAGCGGTTGAAACTTTCTTTCCGTCTACTGTCCACAAATATCTCATCGCCCCAGACAGATTTTCAATCCGGGCATCCAGATACAATGTATCTAACTGCGCAATCACATTACTTTCCGATTCACTCCCGATCCATACAGATGAGTTCAAATTTTCCTCCTCATCACATGCTGTAAAAACCAGCCCCAAGGCAACAACTGCCAATACAAAATACCTTTTCATTTCAAATTCTTATTATCAATTATTTCTTAACTTATTTGCGGGTATCGATATCAACTCCTAAAACATGCAAATCCTCAACCCCTGATATCTCAGTGGAACATTCACCTAACCAACCATTTTCCTGATTGACACCGGTATATATCTTTATGAAATCAATTCCCGGCAAATGTACCTTCTGACCTTTTGAATTTACTGCCCAATCTATATCAATAGCAGACTCATCTTTAGTGTTCACCTCATTATCAGCATAACCATAACGGAACTTATACAAAACAAAATAATTACCTTGTCCACTTTCATCAACAGCATTTTGAGGTAAACAAGTCCCTTTAAATGTTATCTTATCTTCTTTTATCCATTCCGGAAAATAACACTGATTATGAAATGTATTTTTCACTTTATATCCCGAATTTCCCCGGTTATCTTCCCACCGGATATATTTCTCTCTTTCTTCCGAAGTTTCCGGTTCTTTTTCCGGACGATAATAAGTGATTTCATAGTTTCGATAAGTCTCCACATCATTTCCCGCAGCTACAGCCTTGTCATACCATAATTCCAGTGCAGCGTCTTCATGAGCACTACCGGCAATCTCATACCATTCGTCCTCATCCGGCATACCATTCTGATTTTTATCATAAGCTACCATGATCACTCCTGGCTCACAACTTCCTCCCTCCGGTGCATCAGAGTCCGGATTGGCCGCAGAATAAAAAGCATTGCCAAGTACCCGGAAATCGCGTTTTCCGGTAACATTAGTTATTGTATGGTCAAAACCTACTACGACATATCCTCCGAACCCTCCTAAAGAAATCATCCCCTTTTTATTGTTACCGATAGCTGCCAATACTTTTTCGTTCATAGCCTCTTGTGTGTCTCCTTCGTCATATGCCGGCAACGCATTAGTAAATTGTCCCACGGCCGGAACAAAATCAAGAACTTTAGTAATATAAGCCGTTGCTCCTTCAGGAGCCGGTTCGATATTATCAAAAGTTACTGTGACCGTAAAAAGATAATCATAATGATTCTCACCTTGTGACGCACGTAAAATCAGTTCGTATTCTCCTACCTCCTCAAACATATACTCCAAATCTTTTGTCCGGGCAATTTCACTGCCGTCCAGCAACCATAAATAAGAGATCCCTTCATCCGACTCACTTTCAACCCGTACCTTCAACAGTTGATCAACAACAACCGCAAAGCCACCCTCCGGTTGCGACACACGGATGTCTTCCTTTTTCAGTAGGTAAGGCTCCGAAGCATTTTCTCCATCATTACATCCTGTGAATACAGTTCCTACAAACAAAGAAACTGCAATGACTAATGCTAGTCTTAAAATTTTCCTGTCCATTTTTATTCATTATTAGTTATTGAAATGTTTTCGTTGTAAAAGCAAAATGAGCCGGTATATCCCCCGCCCTGACTTTCCATCTTTTCTTTCCTTCAGGACTGAAACAGTAGAGATAACCGGGTACAACATAACTTTTTGCATCCGTTACAAATATTTCTTTGGTCTCGGGATTTACAGCTATCCCATACGGAATTGTTATTTCTGTTTCAGTTCCATCAGTAATAAAATTGCGGGATACTATTTTATTTTGTTTCACGTCATAGAGGGCGTAAGTAATAGTATTACTTTCCGTCACATAACTCCATTCTACACTTGTCATGTAAATCGAATCTCCACTCAAACACATTTCACTGGCAGCAATTCCCAAATTTCCTGTCACACGATCTGTCTGAGTATCTATAATAAAAACATCCGATCCCGTTCCATAATAATCTCCTCTCGAACTCACATATATACGGCCGTATCTATCCAGTTTCATACGGTGAAGATTTATAGCTACATCAATTGTTTTAATAACTTGAAAAGTCTTCAAGTCAATCACCGATACCGTCCGGTCATAGTCCGGAAAACGATAACCGCCGGAATTGGCAACATAAAGTTTTCCATCTTTTATTACCATTTCTTCCGGTTGATAGCCGACTACCACTTCACGGGTTACAGCCAAACTTGTCGTATCCACTTCAACCACTTTTCCCGGACGCGCATTGGGATCTATTCCGACAGGGCCTGCATAAGAACTTACATAAGCCTTTCCATCATTAAAAGTGATATACCGGCAATTTGTCACATTTATTTGCCCCAGATGTTGTGCCGTTTCCACATCCATCACCTCTATAAAATTCGAGCAATTGATTACGGCATACAGCTTATCTCCATAAATCTGCAAATCATTTCCAACATCCCCCAGTTCTTTCACTACGGACGGATTCCGCTCGGCATAAATATTACGATGATACTTACCGGTAGTGCTGTCATAAAAATCAAGCGTACACTTATTACTTCCCATATTTCCTTCATTGAGAAGATACATTCCTTTAATACTGACGCCCCCTAAAGGATCCTTGCCAACATCTATCTCGTCAGAAGGTAGAACCGGAAGCTCGCCCCGACAAGCCAGCAAACAACAGCCTGTTAATATACCAAGCAAGACACGCGAAAGAATATTATTCACAATCATATCGTTAAGTTTAAAATGAATTTAAAGTTAGTTCCGGGCATCGGATAAGACCTCACCACCTCATATTGTTGATTAAAAATATTGTTTACTTCCAAGGTCAACTTGAAATCATACTTTCTCCAACTGAATTTCTTTGCCAAAGAAAAATCACTTGTATACCAAGGAAGACGATAATTCTCCGGAGTATTGGCCGAAACGTCATAGCGCTCTCCCGTATATATAAAGCTATAATTCAATTCCCATGATTTATATCCGGCATTTAATATAGCCGAGCCACTATGCCAGGGAATATACGATATTTGTCCCCCATACGTATCTTTATCCGACTTATCAGTAAAATCCTGTGCTTTCTGATACGTATATGATAACCGGCTGTCAAATACCCAATCGTTACCAAACTTCCAAAGTCCTTGCAAAACGACATCCACTCCTTTTATTTTAACAAGTCCCATATTAATCATTGTCCAACGAAAGAAATTATTGGTAGGAGTAGCTATTATTTTATTTTCCACCTCATTATAATACGCATCCAATTGCACATTCAGTGCTTGCAGCCAGGTTCCGGAAGATAATTTCTGATAAGTGAATCCTAGGTTATACTGATTAGTATACTCAGGTTTCAGCTTTATATTCCCTATAAATGTATAATACAAATCGTTCAAAGTCGGCATACGAAATATCCGTTTGTAAAAAGCACGCAGACTTAAATCAATATTCTTGAAAGGTTTATAGGAAGTGATAACGGTAGGAGTAAATTCCATTTTATTCCCGGCCGAAGTAGTATCTGAAGCAACGTTCTCATTTACAAAAGTTCCCAAGACACTGGCCTGCAACTTAAAACGCTCAAAATGTAAAGAGGTAGCTGCCGCTACCAGCGCCGTATTTCTCCGGGGATAAGGAAAATCAGTCAAATTAGCGTTCAGTTTATTCCATTGGTAGTCCGCTGAAATATTTATATCCCAAAAAGGAAAAAGAGTAACCCTGTTAGCCATTGACAGGTAAACTTCCTGTTGGCGATATGTATTATTTACATACATGGTAGCCTCCTCCTTTTGGGGATCTGCCAGATAATGCAGATAATCATACGCGTATTTGGCATTCAACAACAGACTGTACACATCACCGAAATCTTTTTTGAAAGAAGATTGGAAAAAGAAATTTGTATCCCATTGGCGATCCTCATGTGAGAAACGATTCCGCACAACAGCACCGGGATATCCACGTTCTGAATTATAAAAATAAGCTTTCGTACGCCAGTAACCACTTTTTATCTTGCCATATAAGCCACTCTCAGCACGCAAAGCATTGACATCCCCATTACGGCGTACTGCCGTAGTATCATATCCTCCATCCACCGCATAAGTAAATTTATACTTTCCGGTTGTATACATATATTCAGTACTAAGTGACGCACTCACATTCTCACTCAGTTTCTGTTCCCAAAGCAAAGAAGGATTGACAACTCCGAAAGAACCCGTTTTAAAAGTCGCTTTCACATGATAAGCCCTATTCTCCCGAAAAACGGGTGTTCTCGACTGGAGATAAATAGAACCTGCAGAACCAAAATCTTTCGCCGGTTGGAAAATGGCACTTTTCTGACCATTATATAAAGTGACAGCTTCCATATTATCCAAAGAGAAACGTCCCAAATCAATCACTCCATTCTGCGCATTACCCAGTTCAATACCGTCATAAAACACTCCCACATGATTCGTTCCCATACTTCGGATATTAACGGTCTTCAGCCCGCCTATTCCACCATAATCTTTTATTTGTACTCCGGAAAAATAACGTATAGCGTCCGCTACCGAATGTGCAGCCAGTTTCTCCAACTTATCCCCTGATAAAGATTGCACCGGAATTACCTCCTTATTAATTCTGGCAGTAACCACTACTTCATTAAGATGATGCAAACTGTCCAGTTTGCTTTGTGCTGACAACAATAAAGCCATACTCAAAAAGCATCCTATCCCCAATACCCTAAAATAAATCTGCCCGAACATAATCCTCCTGTTTATTAATTAAAATAATAAACTTTCATAGGGTTACAGTGAGGATGCAATTTTCCATACACTCAAACATATACACGTGCTTCTCCCCGCATAATGGAACACTCAAAAAGGCATATTCCTCCTTCCTGAAACTTCACATCACCAATCAAAGATGTATTTTGAATAAAAAACTGCACTCTTCAAACTCTAATCCCGGAAAGTTTCAAGAATTCAATTTTGGCAGGTCTTCTGACTTACTCCATTTTCCTAACGCCCTTCCCATTCCTCCAAAGCGGAACAGTGGATTTGAGTATTGTAGGAAAACTTTTGGCGGAGCTTACAGCAGCGGGTCTGTTCAGGATTTACACCTGATTCCCTTTTCACCACTCTTTCCGTAGAATCGGAAAAGTGACACCAAAATTTCTGGGGACAAAGATACACAAATAGGAACAAATCGGAAGAAAAATCCAACTAAAATAAAAACAAACTAATAATTAAGTCCTATCTTTGCCGTTCGAAAGGACCCACTATTATTTTTTTCTAATTAAACATCTTATAAAAGTGAAATCTCCTGCTCCGACTATCACGTTACTTTGCCTGCTCTTTTTGGCAAGCTGTATCACCCGTAATAAGACATCTCTGGAAGCATTCAACCAAGATGTATATACCCCTGAATACGCTTCGGGATTTAAAATCCTGGGTGCTGAGAACGCTGCCAGTACGCTTATACAGATTACCAACCCGTGGCAAGGCGCCAACGACGTAACAATGTCTTATTTTGTTACACGCAACGGCGAGCAAGCGCCTGCCGGATTCAACGGTCCCGTCATCCCTGCCGGAGCCAAACAGATTGTATGCATGTCTTCTTCCTATGTTGCCATGCTCGATGAACTGGGAGAAGTCAACCGGATTGTCGGAGTTTCGGGCATTGATTATATCGCCAATCCCTACATCCTTGCCCACAAAGATTCAATCAAGGATATGGGTCCTGAAATGAACTACGAACTGCTGATTGGATTAAAGCCCGACGTAGTCTTGCTCTATGGCATAGGTGACGCCCAAACCGCTGTAACGGACAAACTGAAAGAACTTTCCATACCTTATCTATATATGGGGGAATATCTGGAAGAATCACCGCTCGGCAAAGCCGAATGGATGATTGTCCTTTCCGAACTGACAGACAAACGGGAAAAGGGAATAGAAATATTCCGGGAAATTCCCCAACGTTATTACGCACTGAAAGCCCTCACGGATTCCGTCAGCCAGCGTCCTACCGTTATGTTCAACACTCCATGGAACGACAGTTGGGTAATGCCTTCCACCCAAAGTTATATGGCACGACTGATTGCCGATGCAGGCGCAGAGTACATTTATAAAGAAAACAGTTCCAACAGTTCAACCCCAATCGGACTGGAAACAGCCTATGGCCTGATACAAAAAGCCGATTACTGGATTAATGTCGGTTCGGCAACTACACTTGAGGAGCTGAAAGCTGTCAACCCTAAATTCGCAGACGCAAAAGCCGTGAACGAAAAGACTGTTTATAACAACAACTTACGGTTGACGCCGACAGGCGGAAACGATTATTGGGAATCGGCAGTTGTCCGTCCCGATGTTGTGTTACGCGACTTGATTCATATTTTTCATCCGGAGCTTGTATCCGATTCACTTTATTATTACAGGCGTCTGGAATGAAACAACCCCGCAAACATACTGCACTTTTATTTATCGCGCTAGGCATAATCGCCCTGCTATTGCTAGTCATAGATATGGCAACCGGAGACACGTATATCCCTGTCTCCAAGGTATGGGCTGTGCTCACCGGAGGCGAATGTGATGAAATGACACGCAACATTCTTCTTTCTATCCGGTTCATACGGGTAATAGTGGCGGCACTGATAGGCGTGGCACTCTCCGTAAGCGGTTTGCAGATGCAGACAGTTTTCCAAAATCCATTGGCGGATCCCTATTTGCTGGGAGTAAGTTCCGGTGCAGGATTAGGGGTTGCCTTGTTTATATTGGGAGCTCCACTGCTCGGCTGGTCTGAATTTCCACTGCTCCAGTCATTGGGCATCGTCGGTTCCGGTTGGATAGGAACGGCTGTCATTTTACTGGGAGTAGCCGTTATCAGCCGGAAAGTAAAAAATATCCTCGGTGTATTGATTATGGGAGTCATGATAGGTTATGTGGCAGGCGCCATTATCCAGATACTGCAATATCTGAGTTCTGCCGAACAATTAAAAATGTTCACGCTCTGGTCAATGGGTTCTCTCGGGCACATCACCACCACCCAACTGGGAATCATGACACCGATGTTATGCCTGGGACTGCTCATTTCCATAGTCTGCATCAAACCTTTGAACCTGTTGCTTCTTGGAGAAAACTATGCACGGACAATGGGAATGAATATAAAGCGTTCACGTACACTCATCTTCATCTCCACCGCGCTGCTGACAGGAACGGTGACCGCATTCTGCGGTCCGGTAGGTTTTATCGGGCTGGCAGTGCCGCATGTCACACGGTTGCTGTTCAACAACGCCGACCACCGGATACTTGTCCCCGGCACTATGCTGACGGGACTTATCAGCATGCTTCTTTGCGACATCATCGCCAAGAAATTCCTGCTTCCGGTGAACTGTATCACCGCCTTGCTCGGTGTTCCGGTCATTTTATGGGTAATAGCTAAAAACTTGCATGGATTCAAATGATTGAACTTAAGGAACTGACATTAGGATACGGACAGCGCACGCTGTTGAAAACGGTAAACGCCCGAATCACAGGCGGACAACTCGTTGCACTGCTAGGACGCAACGGAACAGGAAAAAGTACTCTCCTGCGTGCCATAATGGGACTGGAAAGTCCTCAATCGGGAGAAATCAATCTGCAAGGAAAAGACATTGCTTCACTGAAACCGGAAAAATTAGCTCTAAGCATTAGTTTCGTAACCACCGACAAAGTGCGCATCGCCAATCTTCGCTGTAAGGATGTGGTAGCATTGGGGCGTGCTCCCTACACAAACTGGCTCGGTCAGCTTCAACCGGAAGACCGGAAAATTGTGGATAATGCCATTCAGTTGGTCGGTATGTCCGGTTATGCAGAAAAGACAATGGATAAGATGTCCGACGGCGAATGCCAGCGAATTATGATTGCCCGTGCACTTGCGCAGGACACCCCGGTAATCCTGCTCGACGAGCCGACTGCCTTTCTTGACTTGCCCAATCGTTATGAACTCTGCCTGCTACTGAAAAAGCTGGCACAAGAAGAAGGCAAATGTATCTTATTCTCCACACATGACCTTGACATCGCATTGTCGCTTTGTGACTCTATCATGCTGATAGATAACCCATATATGTACACTTTGCCCACTTCGGAAATGATAACCAGCGGACATATAGAAAGACTTTTCCGTAATGAATCAGTGACATTCGACGCTCAGGAGATGAGGGTGCGCATCAAATCAGTATAGTCTCAAACTTTTCTTTATATCAAAATAATTGCTACCTTTGTTCCTATAAACAGAACATAAATAGAAAATGGTTACAAGAGCCTAACTGTTTTACAATACAGGATATAAAATAGGCACTTTTGTTTTGTATACAAAACAAAATAACAGAAAGAAACAACAACTCATATACAAACGATTAAAGCCATGAATGAAAAAATCAATTACAAGGATGTGCCCAAAACTTTTCTATACTGCAACAACAAACAATGTCCGCGTCGTAACAAATGCCTCCGTTATCAAGCTACATTATCTATTCCGCAAGAAATCCCTTATTACACGGCAGTCAATCCACTTCACATAGCAGGAAACGAAAACAAATGTGATTATTTCAAGCCATTCTGCACTTCACACTTTGCTTCCGGTATAGATCATTTGCTAGACAATATATCATATTCTACTGCTGTTGCCATACGTAGAGAACTGTATACGTTAATGGGGCGTAGTATGTATTACCGTATCCGCAACAAAGAACGCTTGCTACATCCTTGCGAGCAAGAACAGATTGCGGCTATCTTTTTGAAACATGGTATTAAAACCAAACCCGAATTTGACCGGTATATTGATAAATACGACTGGTAAATCGCTGTTCCGGTATGTTCTGACAAAGGGTTATTCTCACCATAGTGAGAATAAATACTCATTACTATGAGAAAAAGTTCTCACCGTGATGAGAACTTTTTCTCATCACGGTGAGAATACTTTGAGAAAAACACTATCTTTTTTCGAAGGAAGCAATTAGTCGGTCGGATGCAGTTGCCCCGCCGCTTTCAGATAAGCAATATAATTCACATACAGTTGGAAATGAGCATCTACACGTGTCTGGTAAGCCTGTTGCCAGAGCATTTGCGCTTCCAAATAATCCGAGAGAGTTTCCAGTCCGACCTCATACTGTTTGCCGCTGACTTTCATATTTTCTTCCGCCTGTTCCAGTGAACGATCGGAAAGTTCCGTTTCAAGACGCGCCTCATCCAAGTTATTGGCTGCCTGTATTAATTCCAGCAACATCTTTTCACTGGCATTTTCTTGTTCAAGACGGGTTTGTTCGAGTTTCGCTTTGGCGGATTTTACCTTATTGGTACGTTCACCAAAATGAAACAGGGGGACGGAGACATTCAAAAAAACGGAGAAAGCTCCTTTTTTCATAAATGTTTCGTCGTTGATTTCCAGCCCGTGAAGATAGTCGTAGCTACCTCTGACGCCGATACGAGGGAGCAATTCACTACGGTTCAGCTTCACTTCCTGCTCAGCGATAGCAACTTGTTTGTTCAGTATTCCATATTCCGGACGGGCGGTAATATCGGAAACCTGGATTTTCCACTCCTGTTCCACTTCGGGGAAGTCATCGGAAATATCAATTTGCGTTGTCAAGGGACGTCCGATGTAATGGCAAAGATTCATGGAAGCAAGGCGAAGGGCATTGTCTGCCTTACGCAAAGAAAGTTCGCTGTCGTTGAGCTTCACTTGCACTTTCAATACGTCATTCTGAGGTTTCATGCCATGTTGGTGGGCACTTTTCACGTTCCGGGACAGTTCCGTCAATAAAGCGTGATATTTCTCGGCCACTTTCTTCATTTCTTTGGCTTTCACTAGTTGGACGTAAGCTTTGTCCGTATTCAGAAGAACTTCCGAGGTAGTCAGCGCTTCGTTCAGGTGAGCCATCTCTTTACCCAGCAAAGACATTTTATAGGCCGCACGAATTTTGCCGCCCATATAGAGAGGCTGCTCCATTTGTATGCCGCCGGAATAAACGGTTCCTACTTTATAATCCAGGTTCAACCCGGGGAAATAGGCGAAACCGCTGGATACCAGTTCTCCCGTAGTGGGGTTGGGCATGAAAACAGGGAGATTACCGCCCGGAATGCCGAGACTTCCATCGGCAGTGCTGTAAATCCCTGTTCCGTTGGCGGTAAAGTTCGGGAAAAAATTGGCTTTATAGCTGAGGGACATCAACCGCGCTGCTTCTGTCTGCCGGTCGGCAGCAGCCATTTCCTTATTGTATTTCAACGCCATTTCGCGGCATTGTTTCAGGCTTAGTTTCTCTTGTGCGGAAAGAGAAAGCGTTGTGCCGAACAATATGCCCGCTATTATTCCAATGGCTGAAAGAATCTCTTTTTTCATTTGTCTGTCTTTTTTATATGAAAGAATAGTGCATACAAAATAGGAATAAACAATAAAGTAATCAGCGTACCGAACAACAGTCCGCCCATAATGGAAGCCGCCAATGAGCCGAACATGGCATCCGGCAACAATGGAATCATTCCCAGAATGGTAGTGAGCGATGCCATCATCACAGGACGGAGACGGCTCTGCGAACTATCTATCAGTGCCGTTACCGGTTCCACTCCCTGACTGATTTGCAGGGTAATTTCATCCATCAGCACAATACCGTTTTTGATAATCATACCGATAAGTCCCAGTGTACCGACGATAGCAACAAAGTTGAACGTCTTTCCGGTCAGCAGCATTACAGCTACCACACCGACAAATACCAAAGGAATCGTGCAGAAGATGATAACCGGCTTCCGATAATCCTTGAACAGCATAATCAAGATAGAAATCATCAGGATGATAGCAAACGGGAAGTTCTTGAACAAATACTGCATGGATTTCGTGCTGGCATTTCTTTCGCCTTGCCATTGCAGCTTGTAGCCGTCGGGAAGCGGAATCCGTTCAATCTGCCCGGCAATAGACTGCCGGGCTTTCTCCGTTTCCACGCCCGGAACAGGGGAACATTGCACGCGCTGGCTACGTTGCCCGTTATAGCGGGGGACAACCGGGTCTTCCCATTTCACGTCTATCCGCTTGCTGATTTGTTTCAGCGGAGTAGTTCCCATTAAAGTTTCCACAAGTTCCTCTTTAGAGAGTGTTCCCGTTTTCAGCTTCATCATCATCTCCTGTGTCAACAAGCCGTTGAGGGAAGGAAGGGAAGAAAATATCTGCGTGTTATCCAGATTCTCAATAGGTTTTCCATGTTCGTCAAGACAGCGCAAGTAGATGTTATCCTTATGAATTCCTTCGTAGAAAGAACCAATCGGGATACCACTCGTAGCCGTGAGCAGGGAAAGACTCACGTCATTTCGGCTCAGTCCGATAGCACGTGCCGTAGGCTGATCGTATTCAATCGTCAGGACGGGAACCTGCGGTTCCCAGTCGGTGGTAATCAGACAGACGTCCGGGCAATTTTCCATGATTTTCCGGGCACTGTCTGCCAGTTGATGTAGCACGGCAGGGTCGGGACCGGTAAATTGCGCTTCGATAGGATATTTCTTGAACATCAGGTTATAGCGGTTCAGCTTCACATAGGCATCCGGATAATGGGAAGAAAGATACTGTTGAATCTCTGCCATGTTGTCGACCAGTGCATCGGGCGAAGTAAAGTCGATTATCAGTTCACCGTAAGATAAAGAAGGGTTGGCTATATTACGTACCAAGTTGTAACGGGCAGGCGTCCCGCCGATAGAAGTGGTGACGTGCGTGATTTCAGGACGTTTCTTCAAGTAAGCCTCTATCTCTTCCAAGTCGCGTGCCACCCGTGTGGAATTAATGCCTTCGGGAAGTTTATATTCCATGTATAGCTGGTCGTAGACCATATCCGGGAAGAAACCCTGCTTCATAAACCGGTAACTAAACCCCGAAAGTACCACCAAGGCAATCATGGCAAAGACAAAGCTCCAGCGATGTGCCAGGCTGAATCTCAATAATGAACGCAGCACTGCATATATTTTTCCTTCGTACACCCGCTTTCCGGTAGTGGCAGTAGCTGCGGATACGTCCGGATGCAGAATCCGGTTCGCCATTAACGGGACGTGCACCAAGGCGAGTACCCAACTAAGCAGCAGGGAGACCGCCAACACAATAAACAAGTCGCGCGTGTAGACTCCTGCCGTATCGGGAGACATGAATATAGGAAGGAAAGCGATAATAGCAATCAGGGTAGCGCCGAGCAGAGGCATTGCCGTCTGCCGCCCGATAGCGGTCATGGCTTCCATGCGGCTCTTTCCGGCTTTCAAATCGACCAGAATACCGTCTATAATGACAATCGCATTATCCACCAACATTCCCATGGCAAGTACAAAGGATGCCAAAGATACACGCTGCATCGTGCCGTCCATAAAATACAAAAACAGGAAAGTGCCGAACACTGTCACTACCAGACTGATACCGATAATCACCCCGCTCTTGAATCCCATTGCAATCATCAGGATGACAACTACAATAATCACGGATTCTATCAGATTCAGGATAAATGTCCCCAAAGAACTTCCGACACGTTCGGGCTGATAGAACACCTTGTGGCACTCCATTCCTGCCGGCAGGCGTTCGGCTTTCAGTTGTTCAAGTTTCTGCTCCACCCGTTTGCCGACTTTGATAATATCGGCATCGGGAGAGGCGGCAACCATGATTCCCATGGCACGCTGACGGTCATAGAACAATTCGTTACGGGTGGGGTCTTCGTAGTCTTTTTCAATGCGGGCGATGTCGCTCAGACGCAGCTGGTCGGCATCGTGTCCCTGAATCAGCATATGTCCGATGTCTTCCACCGTCTTGAATTTATCGCTGACCGTGACCCGGATACGGCTGTCACCGTTGTCGTAATAGCCGGTATAGGTTGTTTTATTCTGTCCGTTCAGGGTGGCAAGCACTTCGGCAGGTTTCACACCCAAGTTGGCCATTCGGTCTTGCAATAGGGAGATGTTGATACATTCCGGACGGTTGCCGTATAAATCGACGCGTTCCACACCGTCCAATTCGCTGACTTCACGTTTGATTAATTCGGAATAGTCGGAGAGTTCCCTGTCAGAAAGTCCGTCGCCCGTCAAGGCAAAAAACATTCCGTAGACATTACCGAAATCATCTTTCACGATAGAAGGGCTGGCACCTTCAGGAAGTTCCGCCTGTGCGTTCGCCACTTTACGGCGCAGCAAGTCCCAGCACTGTTCCACGTCGGTTTCCTTGACAGTCGTTTTCAGTTCTACCTGAATCAGGGAGAGGTCGTTGTAGGAATAGCTTTCCACATTATCTATATTCCCCATAGAACGGATATTCTTTTCGAGTACATCCGTCACTTCCAGTTCCACCTGATGCGCGGATGCACCGGGATAGGTAGTAACCACCATGGCGAGCTTTACCGTTATTTCAGGGTCTTCCAGTTTACTCATCTCGTAGCTGGAATAAGCTCCGCCCACAATCAGTACAGCAATCAGGAAGTAGATTAACTTCTTGTTTTCAAATGCCCATTTACTAATATCTATCATAGCAGTCCTCCCACATTCGTTTCGGCAGCCGGAAGAAGAGGTTCCACCTGTTGCCCATCTTTCACATGATGCACTCCCGAGACAACAATCAAGTCACCCGGTTTCACTTCGTCCGAAGTTATAAGGCATCTGCCGTCACTAAGCAAGCGAGTAACAGTCACATCGCAACGACGAATCGTTTTATCGGACGGATTATAAAGAAAGACACCCGTATTCCCGTTCTGACGGAGAATCGCTCCGCCGGGAACGGACAGGTTACGCATTTCCCCTTCGGCATATTCGATAGTGACCATTGTATTCATCCCCGGAGAAGGAACCGCCTGCTTGTCTCCGCTTTTCAATTGAAGGCGCATGGTATAGAGCTGGTTGGCATTCGCTTTGGGAGTGACGCTAATCAAATCCAGCACATATCTCTGCTGCGGATATACATCGAATGTGCAATAATAGCGGGTAAACTGCCGGCGACGGATATATTCCACTGCCGGAAGATTAATCTCCACTTCCGGCGTTCCCTCGCTGATTACGGAAACGACAGGCATTCCGGCAGCCACCGTCTCATGGGAGTCGAAAAGGCGTTTCTGTACATATCCGCTGAAAGGGGCATACAGGCGGGTATATTCCAACTGGTCCTTAGCATGGTTGTATTTGGCGGTAATCTGCCTCAGTCCGTACACGGCTTTGTCGTTTGCGTCGGGAGTGGTTACATTTTCCTTATAAAGAGCCATTACGCGCTCCGCTTCCGCCTTGACACGCTGGTATTCGGCTTCCGCCGCATCCAGTTGAATCTGATAATCTGTAGGATCAAGTTCGGCAAGCAGTTGTCCTTTGCGCACATAAGCACCGTCATTCACATACATACGCTGGATAGTTCCGCTCACCCGGAATGCCAGGCTTATGTCCTGAGCCGCTTTCACCCGTCCGGGAAACTGCAAGGCAGTCTGTTTGTCAGCAGAAAGTACGGTATCAATCTTCACTGCCGGCTTATTTTCTATATTCTGCACACGCTGATTGCATGACGCCAGCAAAACTGCAAGAAGTCCTGTCAATAAGAAGTTTAATCGTCTCATATTTTCATTTGTTATTTAGTTATTACAAAAGTATCCCAAGCAAACAAGTGGGGAAAGGTTGATATAGACGAAATATTGTTCTATTTGTAGGTTATCAGAGATAAAAAGCCGGAATAGTTTGTTATTTGTAGCTATTTGTTTGTTAATTTGCAGTGAAACCCATTTGAAACGAAAAGATACATGGAGCCACTGATGCCATTCAATTATGTTATAATAACTCCGGAAGATACATCTATGAGTGAAGGGTGTATGTCGGCATCTCTCCCAAGGAGTATCGCAACAAGCCCGTCAGACAGACACTTTCCTGAATTGCTTGAACTGCCACCAAAGCATTGTTCCGGCAATCAAGCTTGCTATAAGATCGGAAATCGGCATACTTATCCAGACTCCCAGTTGTCCGTAGAACTGTGGAAGAATCAGCAGACAAGGTATCAGGATAAGAACCTGGCGGGAGACAGACAAAAATATCGCCTTGCTCGCCATGCCGATACTCTGGAAGAAGTTGGAAGTCACCATTTGGAAACCCACAATAGGAAAGAACATCACAACAATACGCAGCCCTTTGGCAGAAATGCGTACCAGTTCTTCGTGTGTCGTAAAAATCGAGACTGCTAGCCGGGGAATAAACATTCCCATCAGGAAGCCTGTAGTGGTAACAATGGTTGCTGCATAAATAGTTATTTTCAAGACTTTTGTCACACGCGGATATTGCTTGGCTCCATAGTTGTAACCGGCGATCGGCTGCATACCCTGGTTCAGTCCCATTACAATCATGACAAAGAGGAATACCAATCGGTTGACAATACCGAACGCTCCGATAGCCAAGTCACCACCGTGATGCTGCAAACCTTGATTGATAAGAATAACGATGAAACAGGCTGCCAGATTCATAAGGAAAGGCGCCATACCGATTGCTAAAGAATCGACTACGATTTTCTTCTTCAACCGGAAAATTCCTTTATGGAAGTGCAGCAGTTCTTCTTTGTTAGAGAATAGCTTGAACTGCCATGCCAATGCGATGACCTGTGCGGTAATGGTAGCGATTGCCGCCCCTTGTATTCCCCAGCCGAAGCCATAAATAAAAACAGGGTCGAGTATCGTATTAATCACCACCGTAGCAATCGTGGCAACCATCGCTTTCTGCGGATGCCCCGCCGAACGGAGTACGGCATTCAGACCTAAATAAAGGTGGGTGACGACGTTACCCAATAAGATAACAACCATATAATCACGGGCATAGCCTACCGTGGCGTCACTACCACCGAAGAAATAAAGAATAGGGTCGAGAAATATCAGTGTGACAACCGTAAAGGCAAGTCCGATGATAATATTCAGTACCAGCACATTGCCGAGTACCCGTTGTGCGGTGTCGTAATCTTTTTGTCCCAGTTTCACCGAAACCAATGTAGCCGCTCCCACACCGACCAGCGAGCCGAAAGCGGCAGCGAGATTCATCAGCGGAAAGGTCAGCGCCAATCCGGAGATAGCCATTGCCCCTACCCCGTGACCGATGAAAATACTGTCCACCATATTATATAGAGAAGATGCCGTCATGGCGATAATTGCCGGAATGGCATACTGCATTAAAAGCTTCCCGATCTTTTCCGTTCCCAACGCAGTGGGTGTCTTTTGTCCTGTCATACCTATTAGTTTGAGGGCGCAAAGATACAAAAAAGAGACAGATTACGGGATATATGAGAAAAGTTTCGTATTTTTGCCCACAAAATTGAGTTAATACGTAACGAAATGAATATACTAGAACTAAGTGAACAGGAAATCATTCGACGCAACAGCCTGAATGAGCTTCGTGCAATGGGTATCGACCCATACCCTGCAGCAGAGTATGTAACCAATGCTTTCTCTACAGATATTAAAGCTGAATTCAAGGACGAGGACGAGCCGCGCCAGGTTTCTGTAGCCGGACGTATCATGAGCCGCCGCGTAATGGGTAAAGCTTCTTTTATCGAATTACAGGACTCTAAAGGTCGCATTCAGGTGTACATCACCCGTGACGACATCTGTCCGGGAGAAGACAAGGAACTATACAACGCTGTATTCAAACGCCTGCTCGACTTAGGTGACTTTATCGGTATCGAGGGCTTTGTATTCCGCACCCAAATGGGCGAAATCAGTATTCACGCAAAGAAGCTGACCGTACTTGCAAAATCCATCAAACCGCTTCCTATCGTAAAATACAAGGACGGCGTAGCTTACGACTCTTTTGAAGATCCCGAACTCCGTTATCGCCAACGTTATGTAGACCTGGTGGTAAACGACGGTGTGAAAGAGACATTCCTGAAGCGTGCCACCGTAGTGAAAACACTGCGTAACGCTCTCGATGAAGCCGGATACACTGAAGTGGAAACGCCTATCTTGCAATCTATTGCCGGTGGAGCAAGCGCCCGCCCGTTCATCACGCACCATAACTCGCTGGATATAGACCTTTACCTGCGCATCGCAACGGAACTTTATCTGAAGCGACTGATTGTAGGTGGTTTTGAAGGTGTATATGAAATCGGCAAGAACTTCCGTAACGAGGGTATGGACAAGACCCACAATCCGGAATTTACCTGCATGGAACTCTATGTTCAGTACAAGGATTACAACTGGATGATGAACTTCACCGAGAAATTGCTGGAACGTATCTGTATCGCTGTAAACGGCTGTACGGAAAGCGTTGTCGACGGAAAGACTATCAGCTTCAAAGCTCCTTACCGCCGTCTGCCTATCCTCGACGCTATCAAGGAAAAGACCGGTTACGACCTGAACGGCAAGAGCGAAGAAGAAATCCGCCAAGTCTGCAAGGAACTGAAAATGGAGGAAATCGACGACACAATGGGTAAGGGCAAGTTGATTGACGAAATCTTCGGCGAATTCTGCGAAGGTACTTATATCCAACCGACTTTCATCACCGATTATCCGGTTGAAATGTCTCCGCTGACCAAGATGCACCGTTCCAAACCGGGACTGACCGAACGTTTCGAATTAATGGTAAACGGCAAGGAACTTGCCAACGCCTACTCGGAATTGAACGACCCGATCGACCAGGAAGAACGCTTCAAAGAACAGATGCGTCTGGCTGACAAGGGTGACGATGAAGCAATGATTATCGACCAGGACTTCCTGCGTTCTTTACAATATGGTATGCCTCCTACATCGGGTATCGGCATCGGTATCGACCGTCTGGTTATGTTAATGACCGGTCAGACTACCATTCAGGAAGTGTTATTCTTCCCGCAAATGCGCCCGGAAAAGGTGGTGAAGAAAGACGCAGCCGCCAAATATATGGAACTGGGTATCGCAGAAGACTGGGTGCCTGTTATTCAGAAAGCCGGCTACAACACCGTAGAAGACATGAAAGATGTCAATGCGCAGAAGCTACACCAGGACATCTGCGGCATCAATAAGAAATACAAATTAGAACTGGCCAACCCGTCGGTAAACGACGTAACTGATTGGATACAGAAAATTAAATAAGTTCTTCATCCAAATCCATACAAATGAAATTACCCGGTAAGATAGCGATAATGGGCGGTGGAAGTTGGGCCACAGCTATTGCGAAGATGTGTCTGGCTCAAGAAGACTCTATCAATTGGTATATGCGACGCGATGACCGCATCGCTGATTTCAAGAGATTGGGGCACAATCCGGCTTATCTGACAGGAGTGAAATTCGATACCAAGCGTATCTCTTTCAGTTCCAACATCAACGATGTTGTGAAAGAATCGGATACGCTGATTTTCGTCACTCCTTCCCCTTATCTGAAAGCTCACCTGAAAAAGCTGAAAACCAAGATAAAGGATAAGTTCATCATCACCGCTATCAAAGGAATCGTACCCGACGACAACGTTATCGTATCAGAATACTTTACCAAGGAATACGGTGTTCCTCCCGAAAATATCGCTGTACTGGCAGGTCCCTGCCACGCAGAAGAAGTAGCTTTGGAACGCCTTTCTTATCTGACCATCGCCTGCCCGGACAAAGACAAAGCACGTATCTTCGCGCGCCGACTGGGAAGCAGCTTTATCAAAACATCTGTTAGTGACGACGTATCAGGTATCGAGTACAGTTCGGTACTCAAAAACGTATATGCTATCGCCGCCGGTATTTGCAGCGGACTGAAATACGGCGACAACTTTCAGGCCGTACTGATTTCCAACGCTATCCAGGAGATGAACCGTTTCCTGAATACGGTACATCCGTTGAACAGAAACGTAGATGAATCTGTTTATCTGGGTGACTTGCTGGTGACCGGCTATTCGAATTTCAGCCGTAACCGGACATTCGGCACAATGATCGGTAAGGGATATTCCGTAAAGAGCGCACAGATTGAAATGGAAATGATCGCTGAAGGTTACTACGGTACGAAGTGTATCAAGGAAATCAACAAGCATCATCATGTCAATATGCCGATACTGGACGCTGTGTACAACATTCTATACGAACGTATCTCGCCTATGATCGAGATTAAATTACTAACTGATTCTTTTAGATAACCTTTAAACAAGAAAGATATGATTAGCTTGAACATTGAAAAGACTTTTGGATTTATCTCCAAAGAAAAGGTTTCTGCCTACGAAGCAGAGGTAAAAGCCGCACAGGAAATGCTGGAAAAAGGAACTGGAAAAGGGAACGACTTTTTAGGCTGGCTGCACTTGCCTTCTTCTATCAGCAAAGAACACTTGGCTGACTTGAACGCTACCGCAAAGGTCTTGAGAGACAACTGTGAAGTAGTGATCATTGCAGGTATCGGCGGTAGCTATCTGGGCGCACGTGCCGTAATCGAGGCGTTATCTAATAGCTTCACTTGGTTGCAGGAAAAAAAGACAGCTCCGATCATGATTTATGCCGGACACAATATCAGCGAAGATTATCTATTCGAACTGACTGAGTATCTGAAAGACAAGAAATTCGGTGTTATCAATATCTCCAAATCGGGAACTACTACCGAAACTGCGCTTGCCTTCCGCCTGTTGAAGAAACAATGCGAAGACCAACGCGGCAAAGAAACTGCAAAACAGGTAATCGTAGCTGTAACAGACGCCAAGAAAGGTGCAGCACGTGTTACTGCCGACAAGGAAGGTTACAAAACATTCATCATCCCCGATAATGTAGGCGGACGTTTCTCTGTACTGACTCCGGTCGGTTTGCTGCCGATTGCTGTTGCCGGGTTCGACATTGAGCAACTGGTTGCCGGCGCTGCCGACATGGAAAAAGCATGTGGCGCAGACGTTCCGTTTGCAGAAAACCCTGCTGCTATCTATGCTGCTACCCGTAATGAACTGTACAGAAACGGAAAGAAGATCGAAATCCTCGTCAACTTCTGTCCGAAACTGCATTATGTAAGCGAATGGTGGAAACAGCTTTACGGAGAATCAGAAGGTAAGGACAACAAAGGTATTTTCCCCGCATCAGTAGACTTCTCTACCGACCTTCACTCTATGGGACAATGGATTCAGGAAGGTGAACGTTCTATCTTCGAAACTGTCATCTCACTGGATAAGGTAGACCATAAACTGGAAGTTCCTTCTGACGAAGCCAACCTGGATGGTCTGAATTTCCTAGCCGGCAAACGTGTGGATGAAGTGAACAAAATGGCGGAACTGGGAACTCAATTGGCTCACGTAGACGGTGGCGTACCTAATATGCGTATTGTTCTTCCTTCATTGAGCGAATACAATATCGGTAGCCTGCTTTATTTCTTCGAAAAGGCTTGCGGTATCAGCGGTTATCTGCTGGGCGTGAATCCTTTCAACCAGCCGGGTGTAGAAGCATACAAGAAGAACATGTTTGCGTTGCTGAACAAACCGGGTTACGAGGAAGAATCCAAAGCGATCCAATCAAGATTGTAATAGAATCTATACATAAAAAAGAAGCGGTCTTAATAAGACCGCTTCTTTTTTATGTTGTCTATCGACATTTCGTTCTTAATCTTTCTCCTCTACCTCTTTGGTTTTCAAGCCGATTTCCTCTTGTGCGCCTTCACATTCAGCCTTGGAGGAAAGATAGAAAGCCAGCTTCACATCACCGTTCTTATCTACATGTTCAATAGTAGCTTTCACCATGACCCTGGTTTGCGTCACACCGTCCTTAAAACGTAACTGACCTTTTTCCTCATCCGTCAGGTTTCCTTCGGTAGAGACTTCGGCTTTTTCATAACGAAGTTCGGCTTTCACCGCTTCGTCATTCTGAAGTTTAAAGGTTTTAAGTTCAGCTCCATTCCCATCCAAGAGCAAAAAAGCATTCACCTTATCCCCTACCTTTAAAGCCGGCAGATTATCTTTCTGATTAGTATAGTCTTCCCCTTTAGAATCCTCACTGTCCGGATCAGTATTTACATACAGTCTTTCTATCGTGATAACAGGACTCTCCCCACTATCGGAACAAGCACCTAAAAACAAAGGTAGCAACAATAATACTCTCTTTTTCATGCTATCATTGAGTTTATAATGCTACAAAAATACACATAATCTTCTAAATGACAAATAATTGGATACTTTATTGCTCAAAGAGCCCGCTTGCAACTATCCGTCCGTTTTGTCTTATCTCTCATTTTTTATAGTTATCTTTGCCTCGTATATGTTTCGAAATAAGAAGATTAAACTCTAAACAGATAATGGTTCACTATTTATAAAGTATGAAGAAAAAACTGAAAGCCGTCCTGTTCGATATGGACGGCGTGCTTTTTAATTCCATGCCCTATCATTCCGAAGCCTGGCATAAGGTGATGAAATCACACGGGCTTACTCTTAGCCGTGAAGAAGCCTATATGCACGAAGGACGGACAGGGGCTGCCACTATTAATATCGTATTTCAGCGTGAACTGGGAAGGGAGGCCACGCAGGAAGAAATAGAAAGTATATATCAGGAGAAAAGTGTCTTATTCAACTCGTATGCAGAAGCTGAACGTATGCCCGGCGCATGGGAACTGTTGCAAAAAGTAAAAGGTGAAGGACTCACTCCAATGGTGGTAACAGGTTCCGGACAACTTTCATTACTCGAACGGTTGGAGCATAACTTTCCGGGAATGTTTCACAAAGAACTAATGGTTACGGCATTCGATGTCAAATACGGAAAGCCAAACCCGGAACCGTATCTTATGGCCCTGAAAAAAGGTGGTCTGAAAGCCGACGAAGCGGTGGTAGTGGAGAACGCACCTCTCGGGGTGGAAGCCGGACACAAAGCCGGCATTTTCACAATCGCTGTGAACACGGGACCTCTGGACGGACAGGTATTGCTGGACTCCGGAGCGGATTTATTACTACCGTCCATGCAAGCGCTCTGTGAAGCTTGGGATGGACTTGATTTATAGAAATTCTAACCAACAAACGACGATTCTATCATGCAAAAGTTATTATCTTTACCCCCAAACCTGATCCACTGTTTTCACGAACTGGAAGAAGTTAATCATAACGAATGGTTTTGTACATCCGATCCCATAGGCAGCAAGCTTGGCTCCGGAGGCGGAACAACCTGGCTCTTGCAAGCCTGCCACCAGGCATTTGCCCCACAAGACTCTTTCAATGATTGGATAGGACGCGAAAAAAGGATATTACTTCATGCAGGAGGACAAAGCCGCCGCTTACCCAGTTACGGACCTTCCGGTAAGATACTGACCCCTATCCCGATCTTCAGTTGGGAAAGAGGACAAAGACTGGGACAGAACCTGCTGTCTTTGCAACTCCCGTTATACGAAAGAATCATGCAGCAAGCGCCGGCCGGCATGAATACATTGATAGCCAGTGGAGATGTATATATCCGTTCGGAAAAACCTTTGCAGGACATCCCCAATGTGGACGTCGTATGCTACGGCTTATGGGTAAATCCTTCTTTGGCCACTCATCACGGAGTTTTTGTCTCCGACCGGGAAAGCCCTGAAGTACTCGACTTCATGTTACAGAAGCCCTCTCTGGAAGAATTGGAAGGTTTATCCAAGACACACCTTTTCCTAATGGACATCGGCATCTGGATTTTAAGTGACCGTGCCGTAGAGGTCTTAATGAAGCGCTCGCTCAAGGAAGGAACGAATGACATCAATTACTATGACTTATATTCCGACTATGGGCTGGCTTTGGGAGAACATCCCAAGACGGAAGATAAAGAAGTCAACCAACTATCCGTAGCCATATTACCGTTACCCGGCGGCGAATTTTACCATTTCGGTACAAGTCATGAACTGATTTCTTCTACGCTAGCCATACAGGACAAGGTACGTGACCAAAGAAAGATCATGCACCGGAAAGTAAAACCGAATCCGGCAATCTTTATCCAGAACTCCAATACACAAGTCTCCCTCTGTGCAGATAACGCTAACCTATGGATTGAAAACAGCCATGTAGGGGAAGGCTGGCATCTCGGATCACGCCAGATAATCACAGGTGTTCCCGAAAATCAATGGAATATAAATCTGCCGGACGGTATCTGTATTGACGTGGTTCCTTTTGGCGACAACGCATTCGTTGCACGTCCTTACGGATTGGATGATGTATTCAAAGGGGCACTGAAAAATGAAACGACCACATATCTCAATATCCCTTTTTCACAGTGGATGCAGGAAAGAGCCCTTACTTGGGAAGACATAAATGGACGCACGGACGATTTACAGTCTGCTTCCATTTTCCCGGTAACAGCTTCCGTAGAAGATTTGGGTATATTGATACGTTGGATGATCTCCGAACCCCAACTGGAAGAAGGAAAACAACTTTGGCTAAAAGCAGAAAAAGTCTCTGCCGACGAAATATCCGCACGCGCGAATCTGAAACGACTGTATGAGCAGCGTAGCGCTTATCGCCGGAGCAACTGGAAAGGGCTGGCCGACAATTACGAAAAGAGTGTATTCTATCAACTTGATTTGCAGGATGCTGCCAAAGAATTTGTCCGCTTTGATTTAGCCACGCCTGACATATTAAAAGAAGACGCCGCGCCAATGGTCAGAATCCACAACCGGATGCTACGGGGACGTATCATGAAGCTACACGGCGACAGCAACTATAAAGAAGAAGAACAATCGGCATTCCAACTTCTTCGCGACGGATTATTGGGAGCTATGCCCAGCCGGAAGAACCAGCCCCGTCTCGATGTATATTCAGACCAGATTGTATGGGGACGTAGCCCCGTCCGCATCGACCTGGCAGGAGGGTGGACAGATACCCCTCCCTATTCTCTCTATTCGGGAGGAAGTGTTGTCAACCTGGCTATCGAATTGAACGGACAGCCACCCTTGCAAGTATATGTGAAACCATGTAAAGAGTATCACATCGTACTTCGCTCCATTGATATGGGTGCTGTGGAAATCATAGAAAACTATGAGGAACTGCAAGACTACAAGAAAGTCGGTTCTCCTTTCTCTATTCCCAAAGCGGCCCTTACTTTAGCCGGATTTGCACCGGAATTTTCCGCCGAGAACTACGCTTCGCTGGAAGAACATCTGAAAGCCTTCGGCGCAGGACTCGAAATTACCTTATTAGCGGCAATTCCTGCGGGTTCGGGGTTAGGAACCAGTTCCATTCTGGCTTCCACCGTTCTCGGAGCTATCAATGATTTCTGCGGACTGGCATGGGATAGAAACGATATTTGCAGTTATACATTGGCATTAGAGCAGTTGCTGACCACCGGCGGTGGTTGGCAGGATCAATATGGCGGTGTTTTTCCCGGTGTCAAGTTGCTTCAGTCCGAAGCCGGTTTCGAACAGAATCCTTTAGTGCGCTGGCTGCCCGACCAACTATTCACCCATCCCGACTATCGCGACTGCCATTTGCTTTACTACACAGGCATCACCCGTACAGCGAAAGGAATATTAGCCGAAATCGTCAGCTCCATGTTCCTCAATTCCGGTCCGCACCTCAGCTTATTAGCCGAGATGAAAGTACACGCAACAGACATGAGCGAGGCTATTCTACGTGGTAATTTCGAGAACTTCGCCGGTCTGATTAATAAAACCTGGGCACAAAACCAGGCGCTGGACAGCGGTACAAACCCTCCGGCGGTAGCAGCCATTATCGAGACAATCAAAGACTATACATTAGGATATAAATTGCCCGGTGCAGGAGGCGGCGGTTATTTATATATGGTAGCTAAAGACCCGCAAGCCGCAGGACAGATACGACGGATACTGACAGAGCATGCTCCTAATCCACGAGCACGTTTTGTTGATATGACTCTTTCCGACAAAGGGCTGCAAGTTTCACGAAGCTAATAAAAGAATAGAGGTTGTGTCAAAAATGCTAACACAACCTCTATTCTTTTAAATGTAATTATTTTATAAAAAATATATCAACGATCTTCACAGACAGTTGATATATGGGGTAAAAAAAGCATATCGGAAATCAAACCGATATGAAAGTGTCGGTTAAGATATACCGCTGTATTCTTCTTAACCAACGAAAAAATGTAGGGTTCTTCATCTTGTAATATGAAGTTAGGGACCTACATATAGCAATTCAATATAAAATGTAACATATAATACTAATATTCAGATCAATATGCTATTTAAGGACTATTTAAGAAGATAGCTTCTCATATAACATAACTGCTTTTATCAACTGTAGATTCTCCCTGCAAAACCAAGGAAAGTCAACACAACGAAAATCAACACGATATTCATTAAGCAGATCGTAAAAGCGAATATCCTGTATCAACTCACGAACTGAAATGAACAGAAGCAAATACTTCTTCCTTTTACAATAAAACAATGCTTTCTGCAGTTCTGCATAGGCAATATTTTCTCCTGTTTTACATTCTGAGGTTTCTTCATCACAAAAAGACAATTGAATCTTTAACGAATTATTCCGTTCCAAATATTCTGTCAATCGTTCTTGTACTACAGGAGAGGAAGTATTACCATATAATACAACATCTTTATATTCCATATCCGATATTTCCCCAGAAGGAGTGCTTTTCAAGTCAGAACACAACATATTATATTCTTTAAAGAGGCTTTGTTTCGTAGGTCTTCGTAATTTTTCAACAGAATAGAAAGCATACCTGAATACAAAATGTGTCCCCCGCTTCTCTATTGTTTCCTGTTCTGAGAAAAAAGCATGTAAACGCCTTTTATTGGTTTGAAGAGATTGCTTGGGAATATCTTCAAGCGTATTGGTGATATATTCGACTACCGTCTTTTTCATATATCACAGATTTATCTGTCACTTTTCTCCATATCCATAGCCGTAGCCATAACGTTTACCATAACCGTAGTACTTACCGTACTTGCCGTAGCCGTAGTAATAACCGTATTTTCTCTTTTTCAAGTCCACACCGTTGATTACGGTACACAGCTTAGACAACTTCTTCTCAATAGCCAACTCATTGATCAATGTATATTCGGCTTTATGAGTATAGTCGGCACGACATACGTATACTGACAAATCAGCCACACGACCTACCAATAAAGTATCGGTTACCATACCGATAGGGGCAGTATCCATTATCACATAGTCGAAGTTCTGCTTCAAGATTTCTATGGCTTTATCCAGACCGTTACGAGCTAACAACTCCGTTGGATTAGGAGGCACAGCACCACCCGGAAGAATAAACAGATTCTTATTGATATCAGAAGGTTGCACAAGTTCCATTAGATCCGTTTCAGGATTGGAAAGATACTGAGTAATGCCTTTCTCTTTATTGGAGAGATGGAATACTTTATTCAGTCCCGGCTTGCGAATATCGAGTCCGACAATCACGACCTTCTTTCCCAAAAGAGAAAGACTGATAGCCAGGTTTGCCGAAACAAACGATTTTCCTTCTCCACTGACTGTTGAGGTTACAAGGATAACCTTCTGATCATTATCGAGCATAAACTGAAGATTAGTACGAATATTACGGAAGGTTTCACTCATCAGATTATTCTTGTTCTCGAAGACAGCAATAGAACCATTCTTATCATTCTTTTCGTCAGTCAATGGAATATCACCTATAATAGGAACACTCGTCAGTTTTTCTACGTCGGCACGACCTTCTATCTTGAATTTCGTCAGTTCAATCAGGTAAATGATGCCAACAGGAATCCCAACACCCAACACTAATGCAATTAAATAAATCATAGAGCGTTTGGGAGATACCGGAGTATCATCAGCTATCGCTTCATCAATAATCTTCGCATTATTTGCAGTAGCAGCTAACGCAATTGCATTCTCTTCACGTTTCTGCAACAACATCAGATACAACCCTGCTTTAATTTCCTGCTGGCGGGCAATGCTTACATAAGCACGTTCCTGCCCCGGAGCGTTACTGATACGACGAGAGTAGCGGCTTGCCTCACGGTCCAGATTTGACTTGGTTATCATCAACCCCTGCAAAGTTCCTTCAAGAGTAGCCTGTACATTAGCTTTCATAGCACGGATACTCGTATCCAGATTCACAATAGCCGGGTTATTCTCTGTTGATGTACGTAACAGACGTTTACGTTCCACCAACATTTCATTATAACGTTCAATCGCACCAATCAAGGCAGCATCCTGTAAACCAACATTACTTGGTAATACTTCATATTCATTACCTCTCAAGTATTTACGTAAGTCATTCACCAGACTGATTTGAGTACGGTTCTCCACACTCTTCTTTTCATATTCAGCATTACCGGCTAAGGCTATCTGAGCTTCACTCGTCAAGTCCGTGATACCTGCGTCACGCTTAAAGGTTTCCAAATCCGCTTCTGTACTTCCCAGTTCTTTTGAAATAATACTAATACGTTCATCAATAAACTCAGCAGTCTTCTGGGCGATTTCGTTTTTATCATTATTCGTATTACGATTATACATCTCCAGTAATTGGTTGATAAAATCCTGTCCACACTGCAAACTGGAATTTTTTAATGATATCACAGTCACAGAAGTAGTCTTGGAGGTTGGCGCAATAGACAAGCTGCTACAATACCCCTTTGCCACTCTCATCGGTTTGTTGATAGTCGCAGTTATATGACGTACGTTCTTCTCTAACCGAGGTACTTTCGTGCCATCCTGCAAAGTTACCGAGTCAACATCTTGAAAGAAAGCCAATGTACCTTCATCAGTCGGGAAGATAGCAGGTAGTTTCTCAAAATGCTTCTGATATCCTTTCTCACCAACAGTCACATTCACATCTATACTTCCTTTAGGCTGCAGTATCATTTCCACTACCATCGGAGAACTTAGTTTCTCAGCCTCCTGAGGTGTCAAACTTACTTGTACCGGAGATGTCTTGTATAAACTTTTAGCCGGAAACTCATCCTCGTCTTTATAAGTTATATACAAGTTCAATTGATTAACAACTTCTTTTACAAGCGTTTTTGAGCGTAGGACTTCCAACTCGTTATCAATATTCTTAGAAGAAGTCATCAGACCACTTAATCCCATATCCTCCAATTCCGAAGAAACTCCCGAACCTCCGCCCTTCTTCTCATCTTTTATTAGAACGGTGGCTGAAATATTATAAATGGGGGTAGCCCAATGCAGATAAAACCATGCACCAACAAGGCAGAGCAACACTGCCCCTACAAACCAAGGCCAATGAATAATATATTTAAAAAGCAATGTCCGGAAATCTATTTGTTCTTCAGCCATTTGGCGTTCCTTCCCGTTTTGATTTTCTTCTTTCATGACTCTTTCTTTTTATTTCAAGATGTTAAACAACAAGCTGGCAATAGAAACAAGGATAGAAGTAGCAGAGAACCATAAGCTTGTACTAGTTCCGATATCTGAGTTTCGTGCTTTCGCCTTATTCGGAGTAACGTATATGATATCATTCTGCTGCAGATAGTAATAAGGGGAAAGAATAGTCTCAGCCTTATTCAGATCCAATGGAATTATTTCCTGCTTGCCATTGGCATTCTCACGTATTAGTTTTACATCATCACGCAGACCATAGACGGTCATATCACCTGCCATAGCCAAAGCTTCCAGGATATTCACTTTTTCATTGGAAATCGTGAATGTACCGGGACGGGCAACTTCTCCGATCACAGAAATCTTATAATTTACCATACGTACTGTTACAATAGGAGTTTCCGTAATATAAGGTTTCAGTTTTTCAACGATCATTTGTTCGGTTGCCTTCTTGGTTAGACCACCCACATGAAGTTCACCCAATACGGGGAAGTTGATATTACCGTCATTATCCACTAGATATTGTTGCAATACAGGCTGAGTAGTTGTATAGCTCAAAGCAGCATTATTCTGCGTAGCCACTGTTAAGTTGAAAGGTGCTGCCAATTCAGGACTGGTACATGACACTACAATAGTCAATAAGTCTTTTGGCATAATTTTTGCATCATACAACTGTTCGTTCTGAGTACTATACAGTACGACTTCCGCATCCTGTAAGTAAGGTACTTTTTTATAAGACTGACAAGCTGTAAGAAGCAGAGGCAACAACAATATTAAGACATTCTTTCCGTTTAATTTTTCCATAACATATAAATTATAAATTTAGACACCCTTCAAATACCATTCATAAAGGCGCTCAATACCTTCATCAATCTCAACCTTATGATGCCAGCCTAAACTGTGTAACTTCGATACATCCGTCAACTTACGCATCGTACCGTCAGGCTTAGAACTATCCCAACGCAAATCACCCTTAAATTGAACTTCTTTCATGATCATACCGGCAACTTCACGAATACTGACTTCCTTACCTGTACCAACATTGATATGACAGTTACGAATGTCTTTACTACCTTCCATACAAGTATCCTTGAAATCAACATTCAATAATACATGCACACTCGCATCAGCCATCTCTTCACTCCATAAAAACTCACGCATAGGGGTACCAGTCCCCCAAAGAGTTACAGCCTCACAAGTAATACCAAACTTAGCCAATTTATCCAATATTTCAGCATCAGAATTACTGCCGGTCACGCCTTCCACAGGACGCAAGTCAAGGTCTCTGCGAACTGCCTTCCAGTCACCTTCGTTTAAACATTTAGCCAGATGAATCTTGCGAATCATAGCAGGAAGAACATGACTGTTCTCCAAATGGAAATTATCATTCGGACCATAAAGGTTGGTAGGCATCACGGCAATATAGTTCGTACCATACTGTAGATTGAAGCTCTCACACATCTTCAAACCCGCAATCTTGGCAATGGCATAAGGTTCGTTCGTATATTCCAAAGGAGAAGTCAGCAGAGCGTCTTCCTTCATCGGCTGTGCAGCATCACGGGGATAGATACAGGTACTTCCCAGGAAAAGCAACTTCTTTACATTATGGCGAAAACTCTCCCCTATCACATTCTGCTGAATTTGAAGGTTCTGATAGATAAAATCAGCACGATATTGCAAATTAGCCATAATTCCACCGACATGCGCAGCGGCAAGGACAACAGCATCAGGCAGTTCTTCATCAAAGAATTGTTTTACGGCCACACCATCAAGAAGGTCCAGCTCTTTATGAGAACGTCCTACAAGATTTGTGTAACCACGACTCTGCAAATTATTCCAAATAGCAGAACCCACCAAGCCATGGTGTCCTGCTACATAGATTTTCGTATTTTTATCCATTCTTATCCTTCTTCTCTATTCATCAGTTCTTTCATGTGAAGCTTCTTCACAAACTTCATATCATGCGATACCATGATTTTTACCAGTTCGGGGAAAGAAGTCTTGGTGGGATTCCAGCCAAGTAACGTACGCGCTTTCGTGGGATCACCCAGTAACTGTTCTACTTCAGCAGGACGAAAATATTTAGAATCGACTTCAACCAGTACTTTACCGCTAGCAACATCAATACCTTTTTCATTCACTCCTTCACCTTCCCAACGAAGTTCAATGTCAACTTCTTTAAAAGCTAATGTAGTAAACTCACGTACGGTATGATATTCCCCCGTAGCAATTACAAAGTCTTCAGGAGTATCATGCTGAAGGATCAGCCACATACATTCAACATAGTCCTTGGCATATCCCCAGTCACGAAGTGAGTTTAGGTTTCCCAAATAAAGTTTATCCTGGAACCCTTGTGCGATGCGGGCAGCAGCTAATGTTATCTTACGGGTTACAAAAGTCTCGCCTCTACGTTCACTTTCATGGTTAAACAGGATTCCGTTCACTGCATACATTCCATAGCTTTCACGATAGTTCTTGGTAATCCAAAAACCGTATTGTTTAGCTACTCCATATGGGGAACGAGGATAGAAAGGTGTAGTTTCCTTCTGTGGAACTTCCTGTACCAGACCGAATAGTTCAGAAGTGGAAGCCTGATAAATCCTTGTCTTCTTCTCCATTCCAAGGATGCGGACAGCTTCCAGCATGCGAAGTGTACCGATAGCATCCGCTTCGGCTGTATACTCCGGTACATCAAAAGAAACTTTCACATGGCTTTGTGCGGCTAGGTTGTAAATTTCATCCGGTTGCACTTGCTGAATAATACGGATCAAAGAACTGGAATCTGTCATATCTCCATAATGAAGATTGACCAGACGATCTTTTTTCATGTCACGTACCCATTCATCCAAATAAAGATGCTCGATGCGTGCGGTGTTAAAAGAAGAAGAACGACGAAGAATACCATGGACTTCATATCCTTTTTCAATTAAGAGCTCTGCTAAAAATGAACCATCCTGACCGGTGATTCCTGATATTAAAGCTATCTTTTTCATTTTATTTATTAATATTTCATTTATAATATCTTTATCAACCATAGCTCCATTTTTCCTAGCCAATACGACATATTGTTCTGAATTATCGAGTATTTTTTACTTCTTTTAATATTGCAATAAACAGGAACAAGATGTCTCTACTGCTCCTCCTGCACCTTCTTCTTTCACCCTCCAGTATGCTCGTCCATATCCCGCATCCCCGCTATATCGAGGAACATCTTCAGTTTCCACTCCTCCAGTGTACCCTGATTAATCTTACGGCAGACAAATTTTATCTTGTTCAAAAGACGGATATGCTTATTCGAGAAGTAACGGTTTTCCAAGACATACGACCTTAACTTGTCACAGAAAGCGATAAAATTCTGATCATTTTTTCCTGCCATCCATTCGCTATAAATGGTATTCGTAAACAGATTTACTAACAGACACCCCAAGGAAAGCAGCATTAGAAAAAGTGACTCCTTATGAACAAGATTCAAATTGCTACAGTATGTAACGATGTTATACTCATCGTCTTTTTATGGAAAATGTAGGAGAAATTTATTATGGTTGATATTAGTAGACTGCTGTCAAACCACAAGCATTAGCTCTACTTTGCCGACAGATAACCATTACTTCTTCAATGTTTCGAGAGCTTCAACGGCATCTTCCTCGGCAATCTGCATACATCTAGCTACATACTCTGATGTAATTAACTGCATAGAACCAAAACGCTGTTCCATTTCTACGAAGTCAGCAACACGCTTTTTCAATTCTTCTGTAATCATGATGTGCAAAAATAAGAGATTATTAGTTGTATCTTGTTTTGTCAATTTTTTGAGCCTCAAAGAAGCATGCACAGAATTTACACACATCTCTCATGATATTTGCAAACCTCTTCATAGGGGGTAATAAAGACTAGTTCGATTTCAGAATATCAATCAAGTTCTCAATCACGTACACAAGATCCTCGTCTGTCATCTTGGTGTTCAATGGTAGAGTGACTTCATGAGAGAAAAATTCGAATGCGTTAGGGTAGTCCTTGATATCAAGCCCCTTAGCCTTGTAGGCGGTCATCATAGGCAACGGTTTGTAGTGCACGTTCGTTGCGATACCTCGTTCCGCCATCTGCTCGATGATGTGGTTGCACTCCTCGCGAGTCTTGCCAGGAAACCGGACAATGTAGAGGTGACCGCTACCAGCCCAGTCTGCACCATAGTGACGCAATCCCACTACTCCGTATGGAGCTAGAGCCTTGTCGTAACGTTCGATATACTTCCTGCGTTTAGCCAGCATCTTAGGATAGCGCTCGAACTGAATCAGACCTAAGGCCGCCATGATGTCGGTCATGTTGCACTTGTACCAAGGACCGATGATATCGTACTCCCATGCACCCAGCTTCGTCTTTGCTAGCGCATCCTTGTTCTGACCATGGAGCGAGAACAACTGCGAGAGGCGGTAGATAAACTCATTCCAAGTCTCACCTTCGATGAAAGGCACTGGAGAACCACAATACACCTGCTGACGCTTCACCTTCTCACCTCCGAAAGGCAGGCTCCACGTCATCGCGCCACCCTCAGCCGTAGTGAAGTTCTTCACCGCATGGAATGAAAATGATGAGAAATCTGCAATTGCACCCGCCATCTTACCATGACGCTGAGCACCGAAAGAATGTGCACAATCGTTCGATATCACGATTCGTCCTATCAACTTCTGAATATCGTTCGCTGGAGTGAACTTCGCTAAAATCTCCGGACGAGTGATCACCTCCATGATCTTATCCACGTTAGCACAGATACCTGCCAAATCCACAGGTACGACTACCTTTGTACGCTCGGTGATAGCCTCTGCCAGTTTCTCATAATCCATCTCAAAGTCCTGGTCTTCATCCGAAGAACCTGCCTTACGAATATCAACCATCTTTATGGTAGCACCCACATGATCGACCACTGAAGCCGAAGCAGTATAAGTGTAGGCTGGCATGATCACTTCATCGCCAGAGCCCACCCCCAGCACATGCAGTACCATTTCCATGGCTGCAGTAGCTGAGTTCAAACACACAGTCTTCTCAGTCCCTACATATTCAGAAATAAGTTTTTCCAACTTCTTGGTACGAGGACCTGTTGTAATCCATCCTGAGAGGATAGTATCACGCACCTCGTTTGCCTCTGCCTCAGTCATATCTGGCGGGCTGAAAGGCACATTACGTCTTTTCAAATCAGTACTCATATTATTTTTTTGTATATTTACATCTATCTTTCTGTTATTATCACCTTAAATGTTTTGAAGATAAGCTTAATGTCGTACCAAAAACTTGCATTCTCCACATATTCAAGATACAATTTAATCTTCTCCTGCATAATCACATTGATGTAATAATCCTCAGGATTCTCTGTCTTCTCCATCAACTCATTCTCATTGCGGAACTTGATCGAAGCAGGGTCGGTAATACCCGGACGCACATCTAATACATGCATTTGCTCAAGAGTCCAGTAATTCACATAGTGACGAACTTCTGGGCGAGGTCCAACAAGACTCATCTCACCAAGGAACACATTAATCAACTGAGGGAACTCATCAAGTTTATACTTACGGATAAAGTAGCCCGAACGGGTGATTCGAGGATCACGACCTCCAATAGTTACAAGGCTTCCTTTGTCTGCGCCAACTCGCATAGAACGAAATTTAAAAATCTGGAAATCCTTGTTATACCTGCCTACGCGTACCTGACGGTAAAACACCGGCCCCTCCGAATCCAACTTGATCCAGATAGCCATCACAAGGAACACCGGACTCAACACCAGCAGACCACATCCACTAGCGATAATATCAAATAACCGCTTCATATTTTGTTGTTTATTATACTTTTCCAAGCAAGAATTTTGCTGTATATCTATATTGTTTAAGCAACGCCACAATCACTACCGAAAGTACAAGGAAAATGACAAAGATAATGCTGATGTGCATCTAAATTGAACTATCATGCATAGCAGCGCCACTACTGCATCTCTGACACGACCTAACAGCAATATATGCACCACATACATTCCTAATGATTTCGTACCCAATTCCTTAAACCAACCATTCACCTTGCTCGCTCCATTCAGCACCTTTTGCGCAATGCCGAAGATGACCAAGAGAACGACAACAGCTGTCATGTCTCTGTAGATATACTGAAGCAAAGAGGCTGCTAGTTATGCTGAATGACAAATTGAAATCCTATCCAACTCATCAGAATCGAAAACGGAGGTTTTATCCCCCAAGCGCTATATGCCAAAAAGAGCAATGGCGGAAACGCCTTGTTAAGAGGCATAGCTAATAATACTTCCCTGTTTGGAAAGTTCTGCAGGTGCAACTGCAATGGGTTCTACGTTCCAACCTGTAATAGCAAATTGTAATAATGATAGTAATCTTTTGGTTTCTAGTATTCTTGTAGAACACTCTTGTCGTAATAATTCTCAAGAACTATCGGATTGCAGAAAAACTTCTTATCTGTTTCAAGGGTACAGCCAATAACCTTTGCTGGAACACCGGCAACAATGGTATAGTCCAGAACATCTTTCGTAACCACACTATTAACACCTACTACACATCCTTTTCCTATCTTTACCCCTGGCATAACGGCTGCTCCACCTCCAATAAAAGTGTACGCGCCAATCTCTACAGGCTTATGGATATAACCAATTCTTTCAGAAATATCTTTCTTGATATACTGCGAGCCATTCAAACGAATTGCCATGTGACTGCTATGCGACAGAATCATAGCGCCATATCCAATTTGACAACCATCACCAATTTTCACACCACCCGAAGCATCGATTCGAGCATTGTGATTAACCCATACATTGTCACCAATATCAAGCTTTGATTTTTCTGTAATATATGCAGAAGAAGAGATTCGCGTACCTTTCATAAACTTTTGCTGTATAGAGTTGTATTGCCCATATACCATTATTTTGGGAACAACTTTCCCTAACATATATAAGCCTATAGAAATAAGGTAGCCGAAAGGAGAATAATATATTTTTTTGACTAATGACATAACTTACGAATTGAATCACAATCGCAGGTTTCTACCAAAGACATCAATCTGCTATTGCGATAGTGGTTTTATCATTCTATACATACGTCTATCAAGATAAGTCACAAACTCATAGAGTACACTATATCCTTTAGACTTATAGAACTTTACTGCTGATTCATTTTTGTAATAATCGATTGTGAAAGACAGTTTATTTACCCTATTCACATAACACACTCATTATCGACTAGTAGCATTTCACCAACACCCTTACTTTGCGTAGTTGGAGACACACCGATAGAGAACAATTTGGCATAATCCTCATTGTCCTCAACCGCATCGCTCGTCTTACTGAAGTTCTTCACCAATCTCAGCAAAGCCTTCGGATTGGTAAGCAAAAACTTCATGGCAAGCCACCCGAACTGAGCCATATCCTGCTTGTTCAATCGACCATTGAAGCCTTTCGACATCTTGGTAGAGACAGTTAATACTAACATCTTGCCATCCTCTTCGGCACATACCGATACCGTCTCGTTGCTCTTTACAAAGCATGAGTAGTAGCACTTCAGAAAAGTACTATCCAAAGAGGCCAAGAAGAAACTCGGAAAAGCTTCAAGACGTAGAGCCACAACGGCATCCACATCCCTGCTCTGTATTTCTCTAATATTTATCATATCATTCTGTTTTTACCAATAACAACCGCCCTCTACCGCTGAGGCATTCTTAGGCCTATCCCTTGCATCAGGATAGACGAAATGCTCATTGATATAAGGCTTGTATTCTTCATTCTCGTCATATCGCTTGCTGGTGATTCCGAAGAGAAACTGAAGCACGCCACCCATGTGAACCGCCTTCTTTCCAATACGCTTGATATGAGCCGCCAGCGGAAGGGCGTACGCACCACATCCCAACAAAGCAATATCAAAACTTTTCTTGTCAATCTCGCTCTTCATCCAATTGAGGGCATCGAACCAAGAGTTAAAAACAACTGGATTACCAGCAATAGACTGTACTGCCTTAATGGTCTGCAACGATGCAAACTCCGGCAACACTTCCTTATTCTCGAACAAAAGCTCACGCTTATTGCTGTACTGGCTCTCGATAGTCTCAGCAAAAGGATGTACCACAAGAATCTTTTTGCCCTTCAAGGAATAGGTCCAAGGATGCTCGTGCGCATAGAATGAATCCAATGTAGTCTTCTTAATCTCCGGAAGCTTCGAAATCCAATTCTGAAAGAACAACTCTTCAATACGCCAGCTTACTAAAAGATCCAAGTCCTTCACATCGTCAGCATAAAGACGATAAAACTTCTTCAGATTCTCGAACGTGACAGGAAAAAAACCAGACGCATATTGAATGTTATAGAATATGCGCTTCTTGAGGGACAACGAAAGCGGATAGAACTTGCAGTATAACAAGGTCTGGAGTTCCGTACTACCAAACCTTGAAATCATACAAGGTTTGTTGGATTCAAGTATTGTCTTTATCAAAGCCGTATCAACCTCTACACCTTTAGGCTTCGGCGAGAGCCAACTATAGATGTCGTCTGTAAATGTAAAAGTGCGGTATTTCATTTTATCTCAATTTTTATCCAACCATTCACAAAGTGGTCTTTATATTCCATCGTATTATGCCACTTGCTTGGGCAATAGGTAATATGCTCCTTACGCTGGTTAAGGTATGCGCCCCACCATGAGAAGGAACTATTGGCAAGGATGTTACAGCGAGCAATGGACATAAGTTGCATATCGCGATAGCTGTCCACACCACGGTTGTGGGCAACAAAGTGCACCTTGGCATCTCCAAACTCATTCTTTAGGTTCTCCATACACCACTTCTGATCGTTAGAGAAGACGAAGAATTCTGGGTTAGAAATCACCTTTCGCACCTCACGGATAGCACTGCGGTAGTAATCGAGGGTACAGATGGCTCCAAGGGTAGTAGAACCTACATAGTCGCCACGGCGGATGTGGATGGTAACAGAGTTATCCTGCTTAAGGAGTGGCTCCAAATCTTGATTCTCCTTAGTGTCAAACGGACGGAAGGTAAACTCCTTGAGAATCTCATCGCGATGCGCATCGAAGTAGAGAGGAGTCATCCAGTAGCCGTCGAAGTAGTAATCGCCTTCTACTGTCAGAGCTTCGGGCAAGAACACATACGGCTTCTGATCGGCCACAAACTCCGTCTTACGCTTAGGAAAGAAGCGACGAACAACACGTGCAAACACTTGATTAGGGATGTAAAACGATACCTTCATCAAGTCCCAAACACCAGCAGGCTTGATAGATGCATTCGGAAACACTTTGTCTATTTCATAACCGTTGTGATAGAAGTTGTTGCCATGATACACCTTTATGAACGCATTCTTGTAGTGTTGTGTATCTACATATACCTTCTCCTGTGGCCTCCTTGCTTTCCATGCCACAGCAAAAGCATACTGAAACATCTGGTTACCAAGGCCACCAATAATATTAACGATTTTCATTGATTATTTTGATTTTCTGCTATAATTCCAGCATTTCGGGATATCGGTCACAATCGAATTTGCGTGCAAACAGATTGTCGATTTTGAATAGAGCTTTTTCGTCGTCCAAGTTCAGAACTCTTGGAGGTTTCCACTCTCCCAAAACAGAAATCTGGGGTTACTGTCGAGTATAACCTGCTCCTTGAATCGGGATATTTGAAGCAACAGCTGTACAAATACCTCGTCTGTACACACCGTATATTTGAAACACTTTGCCACAAAAGCCTCTTATTCGACGATATATTTGACAAAATCACCTGTTATGCTGAACCAATTTGCTCCGTAGGTTATCACATCTGCGCTGATGCCTTTGATTCTGTTCACTCCAAGGAATTTCTGCATATACATGAGCCCATACTGGGGGACACTTTCTCATAAAGATTCCTATTGGTTCTACTCCCCCATACCTTCCTGAAGGAACCAATAATACCTAATACAATTCCTTGCAACAGCTCTGGCCAGCACCGTGTCCGATGAGTAAAGGAACTGCCCCCCTGAGTGCTCATTGAAGAATCTATGAATATAATCCCAACTCTTTATTGGGAAACCATGTCCAGAAAGTGGATATACATAAGCATATTTACGCTTAGCACACTCCTTCAGCATAAGATTTCTATCAGAGTATAAGTCTATAGATAACACACTGGAATTCAACATAATACACATTAGTTTTTTTTTTGGGGGGGTCCTCTCAATAGCCTCATAGCCAAAAGGAGCCTTAATGTCTATATGTAATAAATATCGTTTCGCTCATCGTCGAGCAAAGAAATCAACAGGTTCAACTGCTCCGGCTTGTTGTGAGCCATTATCAAATGTGCGTGTTGATCATATATTCCTTCTGTGTGGTTGAGCTGAGAATATTAGAATTTACAATACCACCTTACTACATCCCACGCCACACCATATGCCTTTTTCAATCTAGCAAACAAAGTGAACTTTCTATTCTTGTTGAAATAAGGGTCTATATGAGTCTTCTCTCTGAAAATCATTTTTGAATCTGCAGTCATTATTTCTTCTGGTAGATTCAACTCTCCAGAAAGTATCTTGCAAGGATGAGTACGCATATAGGCATTGATATGTGACTCGTCATGAGCCTTTGCAACAATGCCTCGATTGTAGTCATCGCGAATGTTCTTGCTCAATGTGCGTATCATTTGCAGATATGCCTCTGGTGTACCACCATTCAGACCACCCATAAAATAAACGTATGGAGGTTGATAAGGAGCAACATAAGCCAGCGACATCTTATTTCTCTCATATGGATACAACATTGGATGCTGCTTTTCCCGAGTTCCTCTCCAAATGCCCATAGCAAGACCTGTCTCGTCTGGAAGGATCTCTTCACCCACAGGCTTTAGAAATAAAGCATTCGCATTTATGAAATAGATGTAGTCATACTTCTTCAGCTGCTCCTCCGCCTGCATAAACATCTCGAAGCGAAAAAGCGAGTCGGCAGGAAAGCCAGCACACTCCTTGTGATAAATATGGACATCAGGGTGTCCAACTGCCAGTTGGTCATCGTCTGTCCATACAAAATAATGCTTCTCCGCATCAACCAACAAATATTTCTCAGCCGACTTGTAAAAGCCAGAAAAGAACTGGTTATACTTTCCTGTGCAAATATAAAGAATAGCTATTGTCATAAAACTAAAATTTCAAATATTTTGAATAGTCCGGAGTTTCCCAATAAAAATTATACGGCAGCAATTTGTTTGCTGTTGAAACATATCCGTACACAGACATTACCAAAACAATTAGGATTAGTAACTGCATTATGATGTTATTTGTGTTTTTGTATTCATTTCTATTTGCAAACACAATAGCAAGCATAACAGTAGAGAAGAATACAAAATACATATTAATTCTACCAATTAGAGGAACAGAATACCCCACATTGAGAAAAACAAGCGTTAGGAAAGTTAAATTTGACCACAACGCATATTTTTCAAATAATCTACTTTTCACCAAAATCGTCAGAAACAAAATATTCTTTAATGTTGAAATAAAAAAACCTAAAGAAGATGCAGATTGATTTGCAAAATTTGTATCTACATATCCGCTATAATCTCTGTTACTTATTTGAATTTCAGGAATGAAAGACGAAACTTTGACAAATAAAAACATGAAACTAAGAATATAAATTGATACATATTGTTTATTTGAAAGATGAAGATATTTAAGGAAAATTATTGGAGCGATAAATATTACTGATACATGAAATAATGACGCAATCAATATTCCAAGCATATAGATAATAACCCTATTCGATAACTTTGCAGAAGTATTTTCATACCATACTAATGTAAAGAAAAGTATTCCGCAAGCCATATTCTGGCGCATACCATTACACATGGATACAAAGGTGGTTGTGCAGAAGAGCAGCATAAAAATGGAGTATTCCTGTCTCGACAATTTGTCGTTAACAGCTACCACCACAGGAACCACAGTCAATGTAGCACATATGCAGAAGAAGGGAGCATGAGAATAACCGAGATGATAAATGAAACGGTTCAGCCAGTCAAATCCGATTTCAACGAAAGAACAGCCCCACTCACCAAAAGTATAATAATGGTCGTAGTACACAGGTGTATCGACGCCTACATTAGCACCACGTAGACCTACAAGAAATATGTAAACTGCGGGAATAATATACCTGAACACATTATTTGTGGATGCCTTCCGCCGCTCCAGTTTGAGCAATATCAAAAGCAATATCAAATATACTATATAAATCATTTCACCAAAGTGAGCAAGTTTTGTTTTACTATTTCAGCCCAATGGTACTTTTGTGACTGAGATACAATTTCTACAGAATTATACTCTGCCAAGCGTAATGATAACTGTTTGAGACCATCACATACAGCTTTCGCATTGTCTTTAACGACTACACCGTTGTTTTCGTTCATTACCTCTTCATTGGAGATAGTATTGGTAGATATTGCCACCATACCCGACAGGAGGTATTCATACAACTTTGTAGGTGGCTGATACTGGTAGTAATCCGTAACGGGCACGAAGCATACACCTACATTACACTCATCAAAAAACTTTTGGGCTTCATCGTGTGTGAGGTAGCCATGCAACCTGACGTTTTTGACCTCACTCTGCTCAATGGTTGTCTTGATGGCAGTCGTCTCTTCTACCGATCCTCCTCCTACTATATCAAATCCTACATCACTATTTTTTTGCTTCTGGTACATAGCCAATCCTTCGATAAATACCGACAGGTTGCGATTATCGAATGTACCGATATAGAACAGTCGCATCTTATCGAATGACTTTGGTTTTGAGGACAAGGACTCGGCACCAAGTGGCAGGAGTTCGTATGGCGTTCCTATCTTCTGGCCAACCCCTTCGGATATTACCGAGCATTTGTTGAATAGTTGTTTTACCCCCTTTAAGGCGTTGTCCTGCTGCTCTCTGTCCATCGCGTCTTTTGAAACAGAAAGTGTCCTGACATCAAGTATGATATTTCTTTTCGAAAACAGCTTTGGCAGAATTTGGCACATCGGCATACGACAGATAATGACGTTGCAATGGTTATGGAGCAAAATTTCGAGTATGCACTTCAAGTAAAATATTATCCCCAGCATCATTCGGTTGCTGTAGTGCATTACACTCTTTACCTTGACTCCTGGGTAAGCGCGCTCCTTAAATTCTCGTTGTTTGTACTTATATCCTAAGTATGTCACATCCCACCCTTCAATGGTCGCATACTTTGCCCAGTAATAGCAATCGGTAAGTTCTCCGAATTGATAAGGGGCAATAATTAAAAGTTTTTGCTTCATAAATTTCTTGACTATTCTTTTAGGCCTACCACTTTCAAGAACGCATCAACACCCTCGTACTTTACCTTGTGGTGTTCGACATAATCATCGTATGACACAGCAAACTCCGGATATTCCGTTATCTTGTCACCATCGACAAATAGAGGGAACTCTTCCCAAAAGTCGATTGTCAAAGGCTCTCTGCCCAAACACTCCTTTATGCTCCTAACATCATTAAGAACCTTAGGGACGTATTTCTCTTTTCTCTTCCGATAATAATCTTCAAGACTCATCACAACCTTGCACGGTACTCCAACGACAATGGAATTGACAAGGATATCTTTTGTCACAATACCTCCAACACCAATGAAGCAGTTTTTGCCTATTGTTACTCCTTTTAGAATCATAACATTCTATCCGAAGTTGACATTGTTGCCAACAGTCACCCGACCGCTGCTTGGCAGAAACTCTCTACCACTCTGAATAAATACTTTCGTCATCTAATCGTGAATGAAGATTGTGAATCCTATAGCAGTTTGAGCCTATCGTAATAAGTGAAGGTCCTGACACATCTATCAACATTGATCTTGGAACAAAATGATCCCCTAAAATTGCAACCAATTGGTTCTAATACAGTTAACGTTTCGTTCAGATGAGGAATACGAATAGAAATACTTTAATTTACAAATCAAATGTTTTATCATATACATTTTCTTTTATCCACGTAATATTGTCCTGCCGCATTTTATCAAGTTTATCTTGTTCTTTTGCAACATCATAATACGGATTAATGTTAGATATGTGTGTTCCTATCTCAGCTACACACTGTTCACAGCCAACGTTTTTTATTAATGTTGTTTGGCGGTCATCGCTATTACCTCCAGGTATGATTGAGACAAGAGGAATGCCAAAATTTAGGGCAAAGGCAGTTCCATGGAAACTGCTTGTTACTACTAAATCTGCATTTATTAAAATATCAATAAATTCTTCAATTCTCGATTTACTATAGTCTTTCAGTTCTACCCCACACTCGTTAAAACTGAAATATCCTTCAAGAGTAAGGACATCACATCCTATCTGTTTTTGGAAATGCTTTACCACTTCGAAAATATACGGTCTTGGTTCAAATGCATAAGTCATCATATAGAATACTATATATGGTCTTTTCTTCTTGAAGGATGATCTTGGAACAATCTTTAACCAAGTATCCCTACTCAACCATAAAGTCGGATCTAATAAAACCTTAACAGGTTTGTCAATAAACAAGTCGTCATTTATTATATTTATTCCATTAGATTCTCGAACAGAAATAGATGAGAACTTAGATAATTCTTTTTTATATTTATCTTTATGTACATCAGGTAAATGTTTCAATGCGAAACTTGATGCAAGAGAATACCTTGGTTTATCATCTGGAGCAAAGGACAACATAAATACAGAATCCCCAAACAGATAACGAACATTCCATACCTGATCGCTACCGACAACAAAAGCATTATAGCTACTCCAATCTGCTGCTTTTAATTCTTCAAGATTATTAAAGAGAGTTGTAAAGTTAAAGTATTTATTTCTGAATTCCTTAAAAGCTAAAGTCCTTTTAGAAGGGATTATTCTCCTAAGTAAACTCTTCCATCCTCTCGGTTTGGGTAGGCCTTGGCTCCAATGCCACTCGTTAGGATACCTATAATTAATTATCTTGCATTCTATACCTAATTCTTCAAGTAATATTTGTGTTGCATAAGTTTGCAATACAGAGCCAAAATTAGGAACTTGATAGATTGTTATAAGTCCAATTCTCATATTATTCTTGCTATTTTGGATATCACTTTTTGTATGAATATTGCAACTTTAAATGAGATACCATTAAGTGAAAAACCATTTCGCAAAAGTATCATTATCACAGATTTCATGGATTTTGCTTCTGCATTCTTTTTCATCTGTCCTTCGGCTACAACCTCAAACGGATGCTCCACAAGAGTAACACTTTTCAAGCCTTCAACAATCTGACGGCCTTTTTCGGTAAAGGCGACAAGCGCACTCACACCTTCATCGTCATTCTTATATATTTCACCCCAAAGATCCCCAATACGGATGTCGGCAGATGATTGGTCGTACTTATACTTGCAACTGTTTTCGCATTGCGGACCTAAACAGATATCACCAAGGAAAAGCCTATAGAATAGATCTCCTTGTGACATTCGGGACTGTATAAAGGTTTTTTTCTCCCTCAAAAGCAAGTCATAGCTTTCGCGCCAATCAACCGGTATTGAAGTATTTACACCATCCACTCCCATTAACCAGGAGTCATGCCAACCATACTCGAATTTGTTGCGCCAAGAGGCGTATGTCACCTCTCCGATCTTTGGCTCCAGCATCTTGATGTAAGCTTTCCAAGCAAGCATCGATGGAACACAATGACAATAGAAGTCCATCAAAATAAAGTTCTCTTCACATCGGAACTTGCGAATCATACGGCGGAAAGAGTCAATCTGACAAGGGGTGCCGATTATAAGATATTTCTGTCCTTTGCGCTTAATCAGCTTAAAGGCTTCCTCGGTATAACTTTGGATGTACTTGCTGCCAATAGACTGTACAAATTCTTCGACGGTTGTAGCAATGTAGTGTTCTGCTCTCTGCTCGTTGATGTCATAACGACAGCCTACTGCATGAAATCCTTGTTCAATAAGCTGCTTACCTATTTCAAAACCTATACCACCGCTTGAACACTTCCTACGTACTGCCTCATCATTGCTCCATGCAGCCCAAGATTTAATCTGTACCTCCTCAGGCTTTAACGCTCGCTCCTTATGATTGAAAGCGCACACATCAAGACAGATACCACATTCCATACATTTTTCAGGCTCATCTATGTAAGGAGCGTAAAAGCCATCCTCATTCAGTCGGATATTAATAATCTTTTTGCCACAGCTGACAGCACACACACCACAACCATAGCAGTTATGTATGGTTGATACATTTTTCATCGCTTAATTTTTTTTATTATGAAAGAACGCTCACCTTTATTCAAACCTATAGCAACTATAGCAATAGCTGATATCATAAAAGAAAAGATACATACTATTATTGTTGGCCATAAGCCATCTGAGAGGTTTATTGAAACAAAATATGTAGCTACAAATGAAATAAGTGCCACAGTATATATTCGAATCAACACTTCTTTTACGTACATATTAAGACTGAAGTGTATGAGAGATCTGGCGTTCCAAATTCGGAATATCATTGCAACGCATTCAATAAACAAATGGACAATAAATACTATTTCTGGAGAAAAGCCTAATCTAAGGAAAATGTATGAGGTTGGCAGGATAGCAATCATCAGACTGCCAACTGTAGATTCATATAGCTTGATCTTTCCTGTAGCTTTTACTGCTATGATAAGTGGATTAGCAATAGAATTGATCCAAGTTGTAAGAAGTATTATTCTTACGAATGTAACAGTATGTTTGGGAACTTCCACAAGCCATAACTCCAATATATCAGAAGTTCTAAGAAATACTGGTATGGATAGTATCATCAATAAATAAAACGAAAATCTTGAGCTTCGGAACACAAGATTGATCATCTCACTCAGATTACCAGCAGCATAGTTCTTTGTAATTTGAGGGTTGATAGCTGTCTGAAAACTTCCTACAAATGTATTCACAGCCCCTTGGATCTGAATAGCAATACCTCGTGCTGCATTAACCACAGGTGAGAAGAATGAGCCAAGAAGAAGGTTAAGACCTTGGGTATATGTAATGAAAGCAACATTACCAAATATGCTCCAAGATGCAAATTTGCCCATCTCTATTATCAACGGTTTATCCATACGGTTGATATAGCGAACGTCTGTAAACGCCCTTTTACAATAAATTGTGTAGCAGACTCTAATAATCAATTGGGTCAAAAGCATCAAAAGGCCATAAATTATTAGTTTATCGAAACTGCTGACAGCAAGCAATGAATATGCAATACCCAAGCGTAAACCAGCATCTATTATCGACACCAATGCGAAAGCATTCATCTTCTCATGTGCGACTATAAGTGCGTTATAAGGAACACTCACGAACATCACAATCATCGATAAAATAGAGAACTGAAAAACCCACATAGCAGCACCAATTCTCTCTGCAGGTATCATCAGCTTATTGTTGATAAACCAAATACCTATTGGTTCAACGACGACAGCTACCATTATGCCCAATATCAGATGAAGAGTTAGACAAGTGGAAAAAACGTTTGACAGGTTACCATCCTTGCCTTTACCTAGTTCAAAGGTAATATATCTTTGAGATGCCGTTGTAAGGGAACTGCTAATAAAACTGAACATAGCAACAATCCCACCTACGACATTATATATTCCATAGTCCTCGACGCCAAGAGTCCGGAGTATCACTCTTGATGTAAACAGAGTGACCCCCATTATTATAATCATTCTGAAATACAGAAGGATTGTATTCTTTGCTAATCGTTTGTTATTTGATGATATGTCGGACATTTATTGATTTATTAGCTTGTTTCACTACTGTCCCGATAAACAGTCACTTTAGACCCGTTAAAGACCTAAAGAGACAAGCTTTTATTAAGTTTTAAGACTAAAAACTCAGATTTTCCTCTTGTTACAATCTTTCAATTCTTATCTAGGACCTCAAATCGCGGTGAATTCTTGGATTTAAACTCCGGTACTACTTTCTTCATCAACCTCACTGTATCCATGATCTTTACTGTACGCGACAACTTCTCAAACTCCGCATAAGTGTCAAGAATATCAGCATATTCATAATGACGTACCTTAGCTATCATAATTTTCTTATTTTCAGTAGGAATCGTATTCTCCTTATCACTCAGGACTTCCTCATAAAGTTTCTCACCCGGACGTAATCCTGTAAACTTAATCTCAATATCTTCACCCGGACGATAACCGGCAAGTTCGATCATACGGGTAGCCAAGTCAACAATCTTCACAGCCTTGCCCATCTCAAAGACAAAAATCTCATTGCCCTCACCCATAGTAGCGGCCTCCATTACCAGGCGACAAGCTTCGGGAATAGTCATAAAGAAACGGATGATATCGGGATGAGTCACTGTGACAGGACCACCATTCTCGATTTGTTCCTTAAAACGGGGAATTACAGAGCCGTTACTACCCAAGACATTTCCAAAGCGGGTAGTGATAAATTTGGTATGACCTTTCACTTTTCCCTCACGAATAGCACATCCCAGACTCTGTACATAGATTTCTGCCAAACGTTTCGAGCATCCCATTACATTGGTCGGATTCACCGCCTTATCGGTAGAAACCATGATCATTTTCTCAGCTCCGTATTCTACAGCCATATCAGCAACCTGACGCGAACCGACCACATTGACCAGCACAGCTTCACAGGGATTTTCCTCCATTAACGGAACATGCTTATAAGCAGCAGCATGGAAGATCACCTGAGGGTGATAGATATCGAACACCATACGAAGACGCTCTTTCACGCGGACATCTCCAATGACAGGAACAAAATCAAGACCGGGATAATTCTTCTCAAATTCCAGACGGACATTATGCAGAGGTGACTCGGCAGAGTCAAACATGATCAGTTTCTTGATATTCATCTGAGCCAATTGCCGGCAAAGCTCGCTACCAATACTACCGGCAGCTCCTGTCACCAACACAACCTTGCCACAAAACTCAGTCATCACCTCCTCCATATTAATATGAATTTCTGAGCGACCCAGCAAATCCTCAATCTTGATAGGACATACCCACTGGTGGAAACTTCCGTTTTCGTCAGCCTCACTAATACTCGGAGCTATCAATGTTTTCAACCCGTTTCTTTTACAATACTGAAGCAAACGTCCTTCCTCTTCACGGGTATTCTCATAGCGGGCAAACAAGATACCTCCGATACATTTCTTATGAATCAGTTTATTGAAGCACTCTTCATCTTTAAAAGAATAAACAGGAAGATCAGCCACACGCCGAATAGAATTACCTGTTCCATAAATGCAAAAACCTACAACTTTATAATGAGAACTGTTCAGTAACCGGACTTTCAATGCCACACTCTTATCATCAATACCATAAATCAGAATACGCATATTCTTTTTATTCAGTACATTCAGTAAGAATTCATAAACAATAATCAACTGCATACGAAACCCGACCATAACAATAAAAGTAAGCATAGCGTCAAACAGTACAAAAATTATTTTCTGACTGTTATGTAATCCCGTCTGTGGCAGAAGAAACCAAATGACAATGGCTATGCAGACAGCCTTTATGAGCACACTTCCCGCCAACCTCCATAATTCCTTCAACTGGGAAAAACGGATCGTATTACGATAAGTATGAAATAGAGTAGCCCCCAAAACACTCGATATAACTGAAACCGCCAAGATATGGAAAAGCGAAACTATTTCTTTGGAAGTTTCCGTAATATAATGAATGCCAATAAATGACACCCAAGTACACAGTAAAGCTATGAATGTATCGATTCCCAATACAACCCAATAACTAAAGTAGTTTTTCTGTAAATAATGAATAAAACGGTCAAATGCGTGTTTCATAATTTAAATCCCCCAATTAATTATCATATATTCTTACAACGCTGATTATAAACAACTAGAATAATAGTATATAATCGTACATAATTATATTATTTCTATCAAATCAGGATTTACTTCTACACCCACCGAAAAGAAATTAGGCAGTTCGACAAGAAGACGTTTGACTTTAGAGCCACGGGTAGTAAGCAGACGGCCTTCATAACCTTCAAAAGGACCTCCAATAATACGGATCATACGACCATACATTGTATCGCTTATCTCTTCAGGTAAATAATATTTAGGATTTTCCGAACCTCGGACAGCACGTATAAAACGCTCCATATCCAAATCGGCAACCATCATAGGCTGACAATAACCGCCACCTTTCTGGTAACGATATTGAAGGGTCGGTATTTTACGAACAAACAGATCTAGAACTTCTCTTGTATCGTGGATAAAAAGCAGGTCCTGCATAAACGGTACTTCTTCACGAATTCGTTTGCCATTTTTCAACTTTAACCGCCATTGCATAGGAGTAAATACTTCTAGATGTTCATCACTGAGCTGCTTATAAGCAGGCAATTTAGCATTGGGACGTTTGAGGTCACGCATTACATACCAATGCATCCGTTGTTCATTCTTCAGAAGCGCCATAAAACCTCAAGACAATTATCCTAGTCCTGCCCGATCATATATAGAACTATATATCAAGCAGTTACAATCAAATTCTACAAAAATAAGAGATTCCTCCCCGTTATTATCAGACTGTTTCATCTTCACCATACAAGATGCATTCAAGGTCTATTTACAACCTTACTTCTTATTTCTCTCTATAAGAGAAATACTAACGGGCACAAAGGTACGTAATTTATTGGAAATAACAGCATAAAACAGATGTAATTTTGGGTAATTGCTTCTTCTAGAGAAGGATTTACTTAACAAATGTTTAATTATCATTAATTATATAATGATTGTAATTATCTGATATCTAAGTTGTTAAATTAAAACTTACACCCTGTTATTTATCTTATAGAGAGAACTATATTTTGCTAAACAAATTTAGTTTATATCAATATTATCCCTTCTTGTAGTTTCTCTTTAATAACCAGCACGATATCATTATAGAATTAAGAATGATGTATAATGACTATTAAATCGTATCCGGATCCTGTTTTACTTTGTTATATCCTTACTTTAGGAAAGTTTTAATGTGCAAAAAAAGTAACAGTAAATCATACATATCCTTTGATACATATTTCCGATTTACAAATTCATGGCTATATGGTAGATTATCTTATCTCTACAATGATTTAAGAATAAGACTATTTGCCTTATCTACCAAAGAAGTATCCAATGAGGCGAGATAAATGCGGGTAGTGTTCTCCGAGTCGTGTCCCATAGCTTCACTGATAACAGACAAGGAAATATTTTTACTCTTGGCAATGCTAGCCTAGGCATGGCGGGCAACATACGTAGTTAAAGGTATAGATAACCCCAACCGCATCCCAAGTTTTTTCAGTTTTTGATTCACCAAATGGGCAGTTTTCTTGTACTGTTTCCTTCCGTCTACCTCCATATCTCGTATAATAGGTAGCAGGTAAGGGCTCCCCTGAGTATCATACCTGTCAATTATTTCTTGCATTGGCTTCTCCCATTTGATAAATAATTGTTGCCCCGTCTTCTGCCGGCGATAAGACAGAATTCCGTACTGCAAATCTTTCTTTCTCAAAAAAGCCATATCAATGAATGACATACCACGGGTATAAAATGAAAACATGAAAATATCTCTCGCATAAGCTAGAGAAGGACTCTTTGTCAGATCAAGTTCCTTTAAACGGCGAATCTCCTCTAACGGAATAGCACGTTTGACCGTCTTGTCTATCCCTGTATAAACATATTTAAAAGGACTTCGCTGAACCGTCAAGCCCTTCTCCACAGCACGATTATAAATAGCCCGAAGATTCCGCATATAATAAGAGGTGGTATTCGGACAAATACCGGTAGACTTCAAATAACTCTCATATTTCATCATCAAACTGGAATCAACTTCTTCCAGCAGGACATCTTTCCCTTTCCGGAAACGTACGAAGCTGTTTAATGTAGTCATATAAGTTTCAGCGGTACGGTGTTTGCCAATTTGATTTAACTCCTTGATAAGATGAAGAGTAAAGGATATGAAACCACTATGCTCTGTGGATGCACAATAAAGTTCCACCAAACTATCTGAAGTATAAGCAATGCCTGAACGCTCAAGACGGGTAATAATATTCTTCAGCCTTACACTATCCTCCAACAGAGAATTTTTCAAAGAAAGCAAGTAATCTCTCCGACTTTCACTGGTTACCGAAGACAGGACAACCTCCGAATGTACCGCGTCCCATTCCGCAGGAAACAACTTGTATCCGGTATGTATTTGTCTTACTATACGCTTATGAATCACTTGATAGAAAAGTGTACCTTCTTTCGTAGCGACGGAAGATGCACGGAATTTTACTTTTACTGTTGCCATACAAAATTATTTCTCAAAATCAATATAACCAAACGTAAACTTATAGATATTGAATGATCCGAATAAAACGTTTTATCCGAATTTTACAATAACCACTCTCTATAATTCACATTCCACTATTTCTTCACTACAGAACATACAATTATCGAAATAACTTGCCGCTTTACCTTATTTTAATAACTAATTCTTATTTTTTATGCAATATGTAACACTATCAGCGCTCAACAACAACACTAAATGCAAAAATCCCTCAATAATCTACTGATTATCAAGGGATATCCATGTGACCCCGGTGCGATTCAAACGCACGACCTTCAGAACCGGAATCTGACGCTCTATTCACTAAGCTACGGAGCCAAATGTGGATGCAAAAGTATAAAAAAATTAGCAGATTCCTAACATTCAAACGCTTTTTATATCAAACCGAGGAATATTTTTATTATTACTTTGAGAAGACTAACCGCAATTACACAAACATTTTGTTCTTTTTTCCCACAAAACAGAAGCAAGTATCAATATTATTCCTATCTTTGCCGAGCAATTTAATAGAAGTTATACTGAATAAATTTATGAGCTACCTGATAACACCTGAAGGTTACAAACCTTTATTGGACCTAAAACAGACTGAATTAGGGATTAAACAAATTAAAGAGTTCTTCCAATTGAACCTCTCTTCCGAACTGCGCCTGCGACGTGTGACAGCTCCACTGTTCGTATTGAAAGGAATGGGTATCAATGACGACCTCAATGGAGTGGAACGTGCCGTAACTTTCCCTATCAAAGATTTGGGCGACGCCAAAGCTGAAGTGGTGCACTCCCTCGCCAAATGGAAACGCCTCACGCTTGCCGAATACCATATCGAACCGGGATATGGCATCTACACAGACATGAATGCCATCCGTGCCGATGAAGAACTGGGCAATCTGCATTCCCTTTATGTAGACCAGTGGGACTGGGAACGCGTCATTACTGCCGAAGACCGCAATGTGGAATTCCTCAAGGAGATAGTAACCCGTATCTATGCAGCTATGGTGCGCACAGAATATATGGTATATGAGATGTATCCGCAAATCAAGCCTTGCCTGCCCCAGAAACTTCACTTTATCCATGCCGAAGAATTGCGCCAACTGTATCCGGACTTGGAACCCAAATGCCGCGAACATGCCATTTGCAAGAAATACGGTGCAGTGTTCATCATCGGTATCGGATGCAAGCTGAGCGACGGCAAGAAGCACGACGGACGCGCCCCGGACTACGACGACTATACCAGCAAAGGGCTGAACGACCTCCCCGGACTGAACGGTGACCTCCTGCTATGGGACCACATCCTGCAACGCAGCATCGAACTTTCCTCCATGGGTATCCGCGTAGACAAGGAAGCCCTGCTTCGCCAGCTCAAAGAGGAAGGCGAAGAGGAACGCCTGGAACTTTACTTCCACAAACGCTTGATGAATGATACACTGCCGCTTTCCATCGGTGGCGGTATAGGGCAGTCCCGCCTCTGTATGTTCTATCTGCGCAAGGCGCATATCGGTGAGATACAAGCCAGTATCTGGCCGGAAGATATGCGCAAAGAGTGCAAGGAACACAATATACACCTGATTTGATATACATTTATCCCGTCATATAATATAAAGTTCACCCCCTCAAAAGGTTGGACTTTATTTTTTATTTTGTACTTTAGCATCCGAAACTACTAACAGATCCAATTAGTATGAATGTTCAAATAGAAGAAAGCTGGAAAGCACATCTGCAACCTGAATTTGAGAAAGATTATTTCCGTACATTGACTGATTTTGTACGGGACGAATATGGGAAATATGCAATATATCCTCCGGGAAAGCTGATATTCAATGCATTCAACCTATGCCCTTTTGACAAAGTAAAAGTCGTGATAATCGGTCAAGACCCCTATCATGGTCCGGGACAAGCACACGGACTTTGTTTCTCCGTAAATGACGGTGTTCCTTTCCCTCCTTCCTTACTTAATATTTTCAAGGAAATAAAAAATGACATTGGCACTGATGCCCCCACTACCGGCAATCTGACACGCTGGGCAGAGCAAGGCATATTGCTGCTCAATGCTACCCTCACCGTACGTGCACACCAAGCCGGTTCTCACCAAAACCGAGGTTGGGAAACATTTACAGATGCGGCTATCCGCATTCTCGCCGAAGAAAAAGAGCATCTTGTATTTATTCTTTGGGGAGCCTACGCCCAACGTAAAGGGGCATTCATCGACCGTAGCCGACATCTGGTACTTACCTCGGCACATCCATCTCCCCTATCCGCTTATAACGGCTTCTTCGGGAACAAGCATTTCAGCAAAACAAACGAGTATTTGCGGGAACATGGAGAGACGGAAATAATTTGGTAAACATCAATACCACTGAATATTACTCTGAGTCTGGCTTCTCTGTTCCCATTTCAAGTCTTGCAGGATACTTGCATTGGCACGGATGGTAAAGTTATAGTATTTCCAGCGTCCGAAAGGTGATATGGCAGCCGTCATGCTGAAACAGTGCAGGTCACGTGTGATGTTGAAAGCGGTCTGCGTTATCTCCTTCGCATTGAAGTCATAACCGGAATTGAAGCTGACAGCCCATTTATTGGTAAGCTTGACGTTACCGTTTATATTAAGGGAATTCAGGCTGAATTTGTACGGATAGCGCATGTTCTTACGATTAATGGGCTTACTGGTGTCTTCCGTAATATTGAAACCGGTACTGAAGTTGATAGACCAAGGCATCTTGAATACCTGATAGCCGTCAGCATCGGCAGCAGCCTTTTCCTTCTTCTTCTTCGGAGTGCCGTCCTCGGTAGTTTCCCCCTCCATGTCACCGTCTTCCTCCGTCGAGGCATTCTGGTCTTGGCCCTGCTCCTCGTCATCCTTCTGACCGGTGAAGAAGTTCCTTATTTTCTTCCACGAATCATTGTTCACGGTCCAACTGAACGACGTACCATATCCCGACCAACGACCGAAACGGCCATACGACCATTCCGTACGGTTACCGGGCACCACCCTTCCGTTCTCATCAAACTCGTAAGCATAAGTGGCAAAGGTAGAGCTCATACTCAACGTATAACTCTTGCTCAACTTCAGACGGAGATTAAAGCTCAAGTCACTCCAAGGACGCACCTGGGCAGCCGTGTTGTAACTGATACCCATACTCAAATCGTCAATCAGGCTCACCTTGCGGATAGAGTCATTCTTATCCTTGAACTTCATTTCAAGGTTATTGGAGATATTGAAACTGATAAGCCCCTGCTTTCCTCCACTTGGCGGACTGAACACCTGACCGGCATAATAGGAATACTGCACGGTATCGCGAATGCCGTTCTGGTCTTTTATATAAGAGTCATAATAGCCAAAACGGGACGAAGTGAAATCGGGTGCAGCGCTGAAACTGATGGAGGGAGTGATGACGTGACGTATCTGTATCTCCTTCTTCTTCATAAACAATGGCTTGTACATACCATAAACTTTGGTATTGATACCCAGACTGGCACTGTAGTCGTATACACGGTGAAAACCGTAGGTCGTATCATTCACCTCCTTGCCTTGCTCATCGTCCCAGTCCTTCTTCACCTTGCGGGTGTACCAACGCTCCGTATAGTTTACGGTAGGCGTCACATTGAAGTACTTGAACAAAGTAAACGTGGCACTTACCGGAATCTCATGCTGCATACCGTTCTCCCAATCGCGTATCAGGTTCTTCTTGAACAACAGATTGTCCTTCGTCTTGATACTGTTCTTCACACGGCCAGTATAGCGAACGGAAATCTTCTCATACCACTTTTCATCTCCCACTGCATGTTTGCGCTTGAAAGGGAAAATGGTACTCAAGGAAATGGTCATGTCCGGTAAAGTCACCGCGATAGAGGAGTCGCGCATGGTCTGGGCAATATTACCTGAAGCGGAGATGCTCAGATGCTGGTCGGGAAAGTTACGCGAATAGCTGACACTGGAAGTCTTGGTATTCTGCGACATTGCCTGGGAGTTGTACATATTGCCGATATTGGTACGCTCATAACTACTGGTAGCAAAGTTCACACTGGCAGAAAAGGTAGAATTCGGACTCGCTTTCGGGTCCTGCCGGTGAGACCACACCACCTTGAAGTCTTTGGCAACCGAGTAGTCGGGCAAGCCTTTGTCACCGGTCTTGGTCACCTGATAGCTTGCCTGCAGCAAACCGGAATATTTGTAACGCTTCACATAGTTCGACTCCATATTCAGCGCCCAAGAACCTTTCGTGAAGATATCCGCCCGCAGCTTCAAGTCCATTTGGTCACTGATGGCGAAGTAATATCCACCGTCCGTCAGACCGAAGCCACGATTGGAGTCATCCATATAGGTAGGCATCAGAAAACCGGACTGGTAACTGCTAGAAAACGGGAAAAAGAAAAATGGAACGGCAAGCGGAAGCGGCACATCCTCTACTACCAGATAGGCAGGTCCCGTCACCACGTTCTTTTTCGGACGTACCTTGGCATAAGTCATCTGCATATAAAAATGGGGGTGGTCATGATGGTCACAAGTCGTGTAACGACCGCTCCTCATATAGAGTTCATCATTATTCCCTTTCTTGGCATTATTACCGGTCACGTATCCCTCGCCCTGCTGGCTGACAACATTGCTGATAAGACCTCTTTTACTCTTGAAGTTATAACGGATAGTATCGGTTTCGTAGGAGGTGTCCCCGTCTTTGAAGACCGGTCTTCCCTTGGCTGTTCCTACAGAATCGACCACGCCACGGGCAAAAACCGTACTGTTGTCCATATCCATAGAGATGACATCAGCCTCCAGGTCAGCACCCGGATAACTCACCTTTCCCTGGCCGTAAAGATGGGCAAAGCCACTCTGCGTAAATACAATGGAGTCATTGGCTTCGTAGGCTACGGGAGCATCCAATGCATCCTTCTTGGGAGGCGCAGCCGCTACCGTATCTTGTTGCAACGAATCGGCAGGAAGCCCCTTTCCCCCTTGCAGGGAGTCTCCCATCTGCAAACTATCCCCTACCTGCAACGTGTCTGTCCGCTGAATATTCGGAGGCGCGACCTTCGCTCTACGGCGCTGAGAAGCAGCCCCACCGGAGAGAAGAAGCAAGACGAATAGTAGTATGAATGATATGAATGTATTTGCTTTCAATGGCGTCATTAACTAATAGTTTACGCTTGGAGGGGCAAAAGTACATAATTTATACGGATAATCTCCCTTTTTAAAGAAATTTAGAATGCTACAAGAACTGTTCGCACCAATTATCAAAGCGCCGTACCCCTTCTTCACCATAACGTTCCAAACTTTTTCGGGCTTTTTCTACACTTTTCTCCTTTTCCAAATGAGTTTTTGAATAAAACTTATCGGCAAAACAGATAGCTTGTTCTTCCAAGCTGACCGGAACCATTTCACGATGCGGTACGGGCAAATCCTGCGCAATGATTCCCTCCAATGAAAGTCCGGCACCCGTATGGCGTTCACAAACCAAAGCATGGCGGGGATAGCCTTCGCCGCGTATCAGGTCGGCTCCCAAATAACCGTGACAGATATAAGGCTTGTCGCCAAAACAATGGATACCTGCCGCATCTGTAAGAAAAATGCCTATATCGTGCAGCATGGCAGCCTCGTACAGAAAATCCTTATCCAATGAAAGTTCCGGATGGCGGTCGGCAATCCATAACGACTTGTCGGCTACGGAACGGCTGTGCGTCAACAGTATATGCCGCAACTCATTCTCTTCCGGATAATATTTGTTAATGATATCTATCGGATTCATTTTAAGTTATGAGTTATAAATTATGGGTTATGAATGTCAATCGCCCTAAATTTATACATGCAGATTTCATTACGCATATCACAACTGCGTCTGTCTGTACGGAATATCTTTTCCAGATGATACGTCTGTTCCAGCTCTCCCAACATATTCTCCTCCTCCTTTACGGGAACCAACAAATAGCCCTCCCCGCTGGACGGACGTTCCTTTTCAATGTGCCGCATGCGGTCTTTCAGATAGAAGTTAACACCATAGAAACTCATTTTCGAGTAAGAATAGACCACACCTTCCGGAACATACGTATTGACCCTTTCAGCCAAATGTTTATCTGATTTCACAGCCAGCACCGTGGGCTGATAAACCGAATCCAATGATACGAAAAGACAAAGCATACATCCTGCTATACCATATAATAATGACCGGCTATCCGCACGCTTTACCACCATACATAATGTGCAGACAGCGGCTACTACGGGAAGCGCTACCAGGAGCCACTTGGGAACAGACAAAGCCACATCCTCCAACGCATGCATAAAGGCTACATTCTCAGCGGCATGGCGTCCACTTCCAAAAACGCTGTCGGGAACCAGGCCGAGACGAACTACGACAAAAACAAGCGTAAGCAACAAGCCCAAAGAAGCAAAGATGATTGCACAAATCCTGAAAACTCGTGCCCCCTTTTGTACCAAAGCCAACAGATACTCAGCTATCAGCACTGCCATAAACGGATAGATGGGAAGCAGATAAACGCTCCGCTTACTCTTGGGGATGCAGTAGAAGACAAAGATTATCAGAATGACCAGCCACGTGAACAATTGTACCGGAGACTGGTTGCGGAAAGCACTCCAGCCCTTCTTCAACCGCAACAGCAGGGTATCCCCTTCCGGCAGGCAACGCATGTTTTTCCACTTCAAGCCAAACAAGGAAACTACCAGAACCAACGTCCAGGGAATCCATCCCCAAATCAAAGTCAGGAAATTATACCATACAGGATTTTCGTGGGACTCGTAGGACATTTTGCCCATAAACCGCCCGGTATTCTCCTCCAGAACCAAATCGAGGAACGGTTGTCCACCTTGTCTGTAAGCTACGTATACCCAAGCTAAATAAGGAACAAAAGAAAGCAAGCCGATACCTACCAACGAGAAAAACGCTTTCCCGAAAGAACGTCCGCGCAACAACTGATACACACCGATACACGCGCAAGGGAATATGGAGCCTACCGGCCCTTTGGTCAACGTGGCACATCCCATCAACAACACCGCAAGCCAGGGCACTCCGCGGCATCCCTTCTCATCCCAGCGGAACAGCAGACAAAGGGAAATAACGATAAAGGCAACCTGAACCATATCGACCCGACAAGCGACAGCCGCCCGATGCACCTCGAAAGAAGACAAAAGAAGAATAGAGGCCAGAAACGCCGTTTGAACGTTTTTACGTTTTGCCACAAAGGCAAAGAACATCAACTGCATGGCTAAAAAAGCCAATGCAGACGGGAAACGGGCGGAAAACTCCGTCACCTCTCCAAAAAGGGAAGAGACGGCGGCTATTGACCAGTAGAAGAAAGGGGGTTTATAAGCAATATCAGTACCATAGTTCACCGGAAGTATCCAGTTTCCACTTTCCAGCATAGAAAGGGCAACAATCGCCTCCCGCGGTTCCCCCTTGGAATAAAAAATGGTTTCTCCCAGAAAGGGAACAACCACAAGCACACTCAGCAGCGCAATAAACCAGAACGCCTTCTTTCTGTCCGACATACCTTATTTGTTTTTTATGTTTTCTGGACGCAAAGATAGCGCAAACCGAAAGCAGATGCAAATTTATTTGCAATTTGCTGAGATGCAGCTTAATTTCGCAAAGCAAAATTACAAATAATTCTGAAACAATGCCTAACTTTGCCGCCCCAATGATAATGGCAACAGAGAGTAGATATTTAATGTTAAGATGAAGCGGCTGAAACAACTACCGGAATTTGTACGCTTCGTAATGGTGGGCATCTTTGCGACAGCTCTGCACTACGGATTGTATTTTGTATTACAATGGGTTATCAATGTAAACATAGCCTATACACTGGGATATGCTCTCAGCTTCATCGCCAATTTCTATCTGACTGCTTACTTTACCTTCGGCCGGAAGCCCTCATGGAGAAAAGCCTTCGGATTTGGAGGGGCACACTTATGCAGCTATCTGCTACACATGGGGTTGCTGAACCTCTCTCTCTGGATGGGCATCCCCAAACCTCTGGCCCCCATTCCGGTTTTCGCCATCGCCATTCCGGTCAACTTCTTACTCGTACGTTTCGTTTTCAAAAGAAAAGAGTGATAATTTGTTTTTCTCCCGATTTCTTACGAATATTGCAAAAAGATTTGTTCTATGATGGAAAACTCTCCCATACTCGCCGTTGTCGTACCTTGCTACAAAGAAGAGGCAGTGCTGCATGAAACCCATAAACGATTGAGCCAATTATTCGACCGGCTGATACAAGCCCGGCAAATTTCCCCGGAAAGCTATATATTATATGTAAACGACGGAAGCACCGACCAGACATGGGCTATCATCAAAGAACTGCACCAAAATACGGCCTATGCCTGCGGACTGAACCTGGCAGGAAACGTAGGACACCAGAATGCCCTGCTAGCAGGACTCAATGCAGTAAAAGAGCGTTGCGAGATAGCCATCTCCATTGATGCAGACTTGCAAGATGACATCCAAGTGATTCCGGACATGATAAACAGCTATAAAGCGGGCAATGACATCGTTTATGGCGTACGTAAAGAACGGAAGACCGACACTTTCTTCAAACGCAACACCGCTTTGGTCTTTTATCGGCTGATGAAGGCAATGGGGGTAAAATCCGTCTACAATCATGCCGACTACCGCCTGATGAGCCAGCGGGCTGTACAACACCTATGCCGCTTCCGCGAGCGCAACCTTTTTCTTCGGGGACTGGTTCCCCTCATCGGCTACCAGACGGACAGCGTGTACTACAATCGTGACAAGCGTTTTGCCGGAGAATCAAAGTATCCTTTCCGGAAGATGCTTAATTTTGCCATCGACGGTATCACTTCCTTTTCCGTCAAACCGGTCCGTATGATTTTTTGGATAGGCTGCATCTTTATTCTTGTGGCACTGTGTGTCACCGGATGGACACTTCACTCTTACACACAGCATAACGCCGTCCCCGGATGGTCATCACTGATGATTTCCGTCTGGCTGGTAGGAGGTGTGATACTTGTGTCGCTGGGGATTGTAGGCGAATACATCGGCAAAATATACATTGAGGTGAAGGACCGACCGCGCTACAATGAAGAAGAACTGCTGATGCCGTCCGGCAAAACAGAATAAAAGAAGCCCATCATCATTCTACACAAAAGTTTTAAAAAGGAAAAACACTTCTCACACTATCACACTATAATAAAGGTATAGGGAACAGTGTGTGTCTTTCTTGCCGACAAGTTGGCAAGATTTTGCCACCCTATTGGCAAGACTTTGCCATAGGCATGGCAAAAGTTTGCCAAAAGCATGACAATGGGTTGGCAAAATTACTCTCTGGCAGACAATGAGTTAACATAACTATCAAAATCGTATCGTCACATCAGTTTATATCAAAAAACACAAAATCGCTTGCGAAAGCGACATAAATGCCGTATCTTAGTACACGTGCAAGCAAACCATTTTGCTTACACATGATAAGAATCTGCTTATGGGAACATTAGGCTGCATCAATGACATGCTACAAAGGGATAAAGAGAACCGTGCTCTCCGCAAGTTGAGCAGAGGACGGATGCGGGAGCACTACAAATACCTTGTAAAAAGGAAAGGTCCTGAGAGAGCCGATGTAACCATTGAGGAAATAGAAGAAATCCGAAGAAATACTACTGAAAAGGAATTATCAGATAAAGAACATCTATTCAGGGCAAAGACGATTCTTGCAGCATGTGCTTTAGTCTTGCTTTTATTGGGAGTACTTTGTTATAAATTGTTCTTATAAGCAGGTCTGAAACCGATTGACAAGAAATCTACCCGGTTAAATTCATCAGCCATTGGCTGGCGATTGAAAGCAGATTCCCATGCTTCATAAAAAATTCGCATACTTTTTATATTCGAAGCAGAGAATCAACAACTTGGTTTCCAAAACCAATAAATTAGAAATGAAAAGATTATCTTTGCAAACACAATAAATACATTGAAAGACTTTCTGTTAGAACATGGAACATCTAAAAGCATACATTTTAGCACTTAAAAACATGAATACAGATTTTACAATTAGAATTGCCCAACAGTCTGATGCCCTTGAACTTATGAGTTTGTTTCAAGAGACAGTCCTCCATATAAACAAACGTGACTATTCAGAAGCAGAAGTGGCAGATTGGGCATCGTGCGGAAACGACCTCTCCCACATAAAAGACATGATTAAGACACATTATTTTATTGTGGCAACCAATCAACAGTCACAGATTGTCGGCTTTTCATCCATTACCCACCAAGGATATTTGCATTCTATGTTTATTCATAAAGATTTTCAAGGTAAAGGCATTGCTACCATACTTCTAAATGAGATAGAACGGTATGCAACCGCAAGAGGAATCATGCGAATTACATCAGAAGTAAGCCTGACAGCCCGTCCATTCTTTGAGAAAAGAGGCTATATAGTAGAAGTGGAACAGAAACGCAAAGCCAACCAACTTTATCTCACCAATTTTTGGATGGCGAAAAGGCTGGCTGAATGAAATCGTATAACGGACGTATTCCTGCTTGTGGTGTCTTTTGTGGTGGTTGTCCCATATACACAAGAGAAAAAAGTCCCTGCAAAGGAGCAGAACAGAATGGTTCTCGCTGTGAAAAATGTAAAACATTCCATTTATGTTGCTTGGAAAAAAGAATAACACATTGTTTCCAGTGTTCTGATTTCCCATGTACTAAATTCAAAAGATTTACCAAACGTTGGCTAAAATACGGACAAAACTTCATTGAAAACCAAAAGCTTTTAAAAAACGTAGGTGAAGTTAAATTTTTAAAGTATTATAATAAGAGAATCCACAACCAACTTACCAACAATGACAAAAAATCAGGAATAAAATAATAATTTTGTACCTTTCGAAAAACATGTGTTGTAAATGACAGATTTTAATTCATACATGGGCAATATAGACACTGACTTTTTTAGGGAACTGTGTTTAAGAAACGGAGAACTACGGTATTATAAAAGAAATGAATTTATCCTCCGAGAGGGAGAAGTCGGTTCTTTCTTCGGGTTTATTGTATCCGGTGTAATCAAATATACCTGCATCAACCAAACTGAAAACAAAACATATAATGTAGGTTTTTCTTTTGCCAATGAATTTATCTCTGATTATCCCAATTGTTTATACGACATAAAATCTGAATTGAATATACAAGCAATAACCCCATGTAGAATCTACATCTGTTCTTCCGAATTACTTCTACAAGAATTTGAAGAGAACAAAGAAAATCAACGAATAGCCCGTATTGCAGCCGAACAATTATTTTTTCAGTCGTATTCACGTTACTTGGATTTGTTCAGATTTACATCGGAAGAACGCTATCTCCAACTTCTTAAAAAATGTCCAGAAATCCTACAAATGGTACCCCTAAAAGAAATTGCGTCTTACTTGAAAATAACCCCTATTCACATGAGCCGCATCAGACACAAACAGAGTTTTGACAGCAAAGAATAAACATAGGTTTAGAAATTCAATCATTTAACAATATTCCAAGACAATATTGATTCTGTTAGGAAGTTCTCTTTTATCTTTGCCCTATCCTTTGGCTGATTCAGCGAAAGGCAGGAATGAAAGGAGTTAAACATAGAGTCCTATATATGAGAACAAGAAAAGTATTTAGAATGCCACTTGATAAAATTCTTTGTTTATCAGCCAATGCTATATTAACCATTATTGCACTATGGAGTATTGCATCAGTCTTTTTCGAAAACGCCACAATTGATTCTATAATAGCCCGTTTCAGCGTGGCTTCTGCCTGCATGGCCAACCTATTTTCAAAACATCGCCTTATCCGGATAATATTCCTCATTATGGCATTTGTACTGATAATTGTTGCAACCGCCCTCTATGTCCATAAAGCAAATAAGATGTAAAATACTCAGCAGTTATTCCGTCTCATTTTTCCTTTTCTTCCACAGCTGATAACTATTGATTATATTCTGCCACAGCACATACGATCCCGGACCGACGGAAGATAACGGATTAAGATAAGTATATGCCATCCAGATGGCAAGCACCGTATTCTTTTGCCCCAGCGCCTGCCCTCCACTGATGCGCTCACCATAATGACCGCCGATTCTCTTTCCCAAATAGAATTGTATACAGCAGGTTATCAGTCCCGCCAGGGCTATCAGCAGTTCAACAAATACCGGTGCATCACTATTGACCAATGAACGTACCGTCTGCCCTGAGACAATGGCAAGAGCTACCGCCCACAAATAGAAGGCTGCATCATGGAAACCCAACAGAAAATGATGCACCTTCGGCACAAACGCACGCAGAAACCATGCCAGCAAGAAAGGACAAAGCAGCAATGGAAAGACTTTACTCAGAATTTTCAGGAATGCAACAAAAAAAGTAATGTCAGCATGAGGCTCCACCAACGGGAAAACCAAAGGAACAGCCACAGCTGCCAGAAGATTGGACAACAACGTATAGGTCGTCAGGCTGGATGCGCTTCCACCCAGTTTACCGGTAATGACAGCCGCAGCGGTTGCAGTGGGACAAATGAGGCAGACCATTGCACCTTCAAACACTTCCCGGTAGACCTCCTCCATAGGGCAACACACCAACAATACCGCAACAATCAAGCAAGAAACCGTCTGGAACAGCAGTAACCATCCATGCCACGATTTGGGTTTCAGTTCATGCACCTCCACCTTGCAGAAAGTGAGCAGAAGTTGGGAAAAAATCAAAAGCGGAGTCAGGAAAGCCACTAACCCATTCACATAAGGTTTGGCAGGCTCCACAAAAGGAATGTCTGCAAAAAAGAAATATCCCAAAGTACCGGCAAGCATTGCCAAAGGCAACGTCCAGTTCTTTATAAAACGAACCAGCATACTTGATTTGCTATTTTAATTATCTGCCGCAAAGTTACGCATATTATCAATACATTGAGCCACTAATTACTCAAACACAGACATTAATTACACTAAAAATGAGAAGAAGAACAATAAAACTGAACATAATCCATTAGTTTTCTATAAATTTCCACTACATTTGCCAAGCGAAAAGGAAGCATTGTCTTTGCTACAATTATATGAAACTATACAGACGATACATATTATATATAAGTATATGCTTAGGGCTGCTTATCTCCCCCTTTTGCAGTGGCAGCGCTGAAGCGAAAGACTTTGTTGTCGTTATAGACCCCGGACACGGTGGACACGACCCGGGTGCAGTGGGAAAAATTTCCAAAGAGAAGAATATCAACCTGAATGTAGCACTCAAACTTGGCAAACAAATCAAGAAGAACTGCCCTGATGTAAAAGTTATCTATACGCGGGACCGGGACATATTCATCCCCCTGGACCGGCGCGCTGAAATTGCCAATAACGCCAAAGCTGATTTGTTCATCTCCATACATACCAATGCCCTGGCCAAAAACCGGACGGTCAAAGGAGCCTCCACCTGGACACTGGGTCTGGCAAAATCGGATGCCAATCTGGAAGTAGCCAAGCGCGAAAATGCCGTTATCCTCTACGAAAGCGACTACAAGACGCGGTATGCCGGCTTCAATCCCAACTCGGCAGAGTCCTACATCATCTTCGAATTCATGCAAGACAAATACATGTCACAGAGTGTGCACCTCGCCTCCCTCGTACAAAAGCATTTCCGCCAAACCTGCAAACGTACAGATCGGGGCGTGCACCAGGCAGGTTTTCTGGTATTGAAGGCCAGTGCCATGCCAAGCATACTGGTGGAACTCGGATTCATCTCCACACCGGAAGAGGAACGGTACCTGAACACTGAAGCAGGAACCACCTCACTTGCCAACGGTATCTTCCGCGCTTTCCTCACCTATAAGCGCGAGCAGGAAATCCGGTTGAACGGAAGCAGCAATACCATTCTTCCGGAGGATGTACCCGAGCCCGTTCAAGAAGAAGGCAACGCAGCTACAGCGACACCGGAAAAGAAAAATGCACCTCAAGCGGAGAGTAACCAAGCTGCCCAACGCCCGCAAAGGTCAGAAAATGCAGCCGTTTCCCAAACAGAACAGAGCGGCATCGTGTTTAAGATACAGATACTCACTTCTTCACGTCCTCTGGCCAAGAATGACAAAAGACTGAAAGGACTGAAAGACGTGGATTATTATAAAGAAGGCGGAATCTACAAATATACGTACGGCGCATCACCCGATTACAACAAGGTGCTGCGCAGCAAACGTAGCATTACGGACAAATTCAAGGACGCATTCATCATTGCGTTCAAGAATGGAGAAAAGATAAACGTCAACACAGCCATCAGCGAATTTAAAAAGAACAGAAATAAATAACAAAAGATACATCATGAAGTATATTACAAAAGAAGTTAGAATAGGAATAGCAGGCATAGCTGCACTTTGCATATTGGTATACGGCATCAACTACCTGAAAGGGATAAATATGTTCAAGCCCTCCAGCTATTTCTACGTGAAATTCCAGAATGTCAATGGGCTGACAAAATCCAGCCCGGTCTTTGCCGACGGCTTCCGCGTGGGTATTGTCCGCGACTTGTACTACGACTATACCCAACCGGGCAAAGTCGTTGCCGAAATAGATGTTGACCCAGAGCTGCGCATTCCCAAAGGAAGTACGGCAGAACTGGCAGCCGAAATGCTTGGCGGCGTAAAGATGAACCTGCTGCTTGCCAATAACCCACGGGAGAAATACCAGATTGGAGACACAATCCCCGGCGTGCTGAACAACGGAATGATGGAAAAAGTTGCCACCATGATGCCGCAAGTAGAGAAGATGCTGCCCAAGCTGGATTCCATCCTCGCATCCTTAAATGTCATACTAGCCGACCCCGCCATCCCTGCAACCTTGCATAACGTACAAGATTTAACAGCAAGTATGGCCGTCACAAGCCGCCAGTTGCAAACTCTAATGAAGGATGATATTCCACAACTGACCGGCAAGCTCAATACCATTGGAGACAACTTTGCACTCATTTCCAACAACTTAAAGGAGATAGATTATGCTGCCGCCATGCAAAAGGTAGACGCAACTTTGAACAATGTAAAAATGATTACAGACAAATTGAACCAGAAAGACAATACCGTCGGACTTTTGCTAAACGACCCTTCTCTATATAATAATCTGAACGCCACCACTGCCAACGCAGCAAGTTTATTGGAAGACTTGAAATCGCATCCGAAACGATACGTCCATTTCTCCCTATTCGGCAAGAAAGATAAGTAAAAGATGGACGTTATATAGATTTTGTCTAAATAATAAGTCTATAAAGGAATTAAAAGGAAAGCCCTCATTTGCTCTATACAAGGAGCGAAAAAGGGCTTTTTCCTGCTCTGGGCACAGAAAGAAAACAAGAGACGCAAAGCTACATAAACCACTATATGACAAAGTATTAGATAAATGCAACACACCTTATATAAGGAGTATACTCATAGTAACCGATAAGTAGCTGAAAGTAAAGAGCTTATTACTTTCCCTAAAAACGCAAGAAAAAAAGGATTTGTTTTTCTCGAATAAGATTGCCAATTTTGCAATCGTAGAAGTTATGCTTAATTAATAAATGTATTTATAGCCGTTATGAGTGAAATAGATCATGTCGGGCTGTGGAACCGCTGTCTTGAAATCATCAGAGACAATGTTCCGGAGCAGACATACAAAACATGGTTTCTTCCCATCATACCTTTAAAATATGAAGACAAAACGCTGGTCGTACAAGTGCCCAGCCAGTTCTTCTATGAGTTTTTGGAGGACAAATTTGTTGATTTGTTGCGCAAGACTCTCTATAAGGTCATTGGTGAGGGAACTAAATTGATGTATAACGTAATGGTGGACAAGAGCTCGCGGAAAACCGTCGACCTGGAGTCTACACAGCGTACCATCATACCGCAAAAACAAGTGATGGACAAAAGGATTCCGCAGATTCCCGTCCCCGAACTTGACCCGCACCTTAATCCAGAATACAACTTTGAAACCTTCATCGAAGGTTACAGCAACAAGCTGTCGCGCAGCGTTGCAGAAGCTGTCGCTCTCAATCCGGCTAAAACAATCTTCAATCCGCTGTTCCTATACGGAGCATCAGGTGTAGGCAAAACCCATCTTGCCAATGCTATCGGAACCAAAATCAAGGAACTATACCCGGAGAAAAGGGTATTGTATGTATCTGCACACCTATTCCAAGTGCAATACACCGATTCCGTACGTAACAATACGACTAACGACTTCATCAACTTCTACCAGACCATTGATATTCTAATCATTGATGATATTCAGGAATTTGCCGGCGTGACCAAAACGCAGAATACATTCTTCCATATCTTCAACCATCTGCATCAGAACGGCAAGCAGCTCATCCTCACTTCCGACCGTGCACCGGTATTGCTGCAGGGCATGGAAGAGCGTCTGATTACACGTTTTAAATGGGGAATGGTGGCTGAGCTGGAGAAACCTACCGTAGAACTCCGCAAGAACATTCTGCGCAACAAGATACACCGTGACGGCCTGCAGTTCCCCCAGGAAGTGATTGACTATATTGCAGAGAACGTGGGCGACAGTGTACGTGACCTGGAGGGCATCGTCATTTCCATTATGGCGCATTCCACCATATACAATAAAGAAATAGACCTGGAACTGACGCAACGTATCGTCCGCAAGGTAGTGAACAGCGAAAGCAAGGCAGTGACTGTCGATGAAATCATCAACACCGTATGCAAGCACTTCGGATTGGAAACTGCCACCATCCACACAAAATCCAGAAAGCGGGAAGTGGTGCAAGCACGACAAATAGCCATGTATTTAGCCAAAAACCATACAGACTTCTCTACTGCAAAAATCGGTGCGCTAATTGGACATAAAGACCATGCCACCGTATTGCATGCATGTAAAACCATCAAAGAACTGAAAGAGGTGGACAAATCATTCCGTGCGGAAATCGACGAGATTCAAGCCGCACTGAAAAAAGGATAAGAATAAAGGATAAGGGATTAAATGCAGCTAAGTATGCATTAGCTTAACCCCTTATCCCTTATCCCTAATCCTTAATTTTCAAAATCCCTGCTTTTTCATTATCTTCCAAAGATTCTCCGACATTGCCTCACTGTCTTTCTTCGTATAACGCACATCTGTAAAGACCTGCGCCAGCGTTTCCTTATTGTTCTCCAAGATGAACTGCTTGTTCTCAGGAAGCGATTCTTTATAGGCATACAACCGGTCAATGTCCTGAGGAGTATAATCATGATAAACCTCTTCGTGTACAATGGCCTCCAGCGGCAAACGGTCCACTTGTTCCGGCTGTTCGGCAGGCCATCCCACTGTGACTGTCGTGATGGGAAACACCAATTCCGGCAACTCCAACGCTTCGACAATCATCTGAGGGTTGTAAGTGGTAGTTCCCAGATAGCAAATGCCCAACCCCTTCTCCTCGGCAGCCACACAAAAAGTCTGTGCCACCAGCAAGGTATCGACAGCCCCCGTCACAAACCACTCAAAGTTGTTGTATCCCGGCTCAGCCTTACGTTGCTCACACCACTTGCTGAAGCGGCGCAAATCTATGCAGAAAGTAAGCACTACCGGCGCCGTCCGAACCATCGGCTGATTGAAATGTGCAGGCGCCAGTTTGGCTTTACGCTCTGCATCACGCGTCACAATCACACTATAAACCTGCATGTTCCCGACTGTAGAAGCCCGGAAAGAGGTTTCAAGCAAATCATTTAACAAATCAGCAGAAATATCCTTCTGCTGGTATTTTCGGATTGTTCTCCTTTGTTTCAAGCTTTCCATTCTTTCTTTTTTTGCAAAGATAATGTAATCCACGAACAATTCATTCAAGAGTTCACACTTTTTTTATCATCATATATCCGGAATAAAATACATCTTTTCAACAAGAAATGAACAATTATTATCTCTACGAGCAGATAAAAGTAACCTTATGTTCGACTAAACCGAGAACCTTTCAGCCCAACAAGTTGTTAATAAATTCCATTTTGGAAAACTTATTCGTTTACTCAAATCATTAAAACATTATAAACCAATAAATTAATAGCAATCAATAGAAAACTATACATCGGTTGATAAAAACATTCATTTTAATTTTGCCAAGTTGAAAAACATTCATAGCTTTGCAAATGCATTTGTTAACGATAAGTACGACTTCTACAACTTTACTTATTTGTAACTAATCCTAAGAGATACAACATTGTGGAAAAGAAAAATTATTCTTATGACGAAGCCTACGGAGAATCTTTAAAATACTTCCAAGGCGACGAGTTGGCTGCCAGAGTTTGGGTAAACAAATATGCAGTCAAAGATTCTTTCGGAAATATTTACGAAAAGTCTCCGGAAGACATGCATTGGCGAATAGCCAATGAGGTAGCCCGCATTGAGGCCAAGTACCCCAATCCATTAAGTTCAGAGGAACTTTTCGGCTTACTCGACCACTTCAAGTACATTGTTCCGCAAGGAAGCCCGATGACCGGAATCGGAAACAACTATCAGGTAGCCTCTCTGTCCAACTGCTTTGTTATCGGTGTGGACGGCGAAGCGGATTCTTATGGTGCCATCTTCAAGATAGACGAAGAACAAGTACAGCTGATGAAACGCCGTGGCGGCGTGGGACACGACTTATCCCATATCCGTCCGAAAGGTTCACCGGTAAAGAACTCAGCACTGACCTCCACCGGCTTGGTTCCCTTCATGGAACGCTATTCAAACTCTACACGCGAAGTAGCTCAAGATGGACGCCGCGGCGCACTGATGCTCAGCGTATCCATCAAACACCCCGACTCGGAAGCCTTCATCGATGCCAAGATGACTGAGGGCAAAGTGACCGGAGCCAACGTTTCCGTAAAACTGACCGACGACTTCATGCAGGCCGCCATCGAAGGCAAACCATATACACAGCAATATCCGATTGACGCCACAGAGCCGGCATTTCAAAAAGACATTGACGCATCCGCATTATGGAAAAAGATTGTGCACAATGCATGGAAATCGGCAGAACCCGGTGTATTGTTCTGGGATACCATATTAAAGGAATCCGTGCCCGACTGCTATGCAGACCTGGGCTACCGTACCGTATCCACCAATCCATGCGGCGAAATTCCACTGTGCCCGTACGACTCCTGCCGTCTGCTCGCCATCAACCTTTACTCATACGTGGTCAATCCGTTCAAGCCGGACGCCTACTTTGACTTTGAGCTATTCAAGAAGCATGTAGCTTTGGCCCAACGCATCATGGACGATATCATCGACCTTGAACTGGAGAAGATAGAGCGCATCATGAGCAAGATAGATGCCGACCCCGAAAGTGAAGACGTGAAACATACAGAACGCGTTTTGTGGCAGAAGATTTACAAGAAAAGCGCCCAAGGCCGCCGTACCGGTGTAGGCATCACGGCAGAAGGCGACATGCTTGCCGCCCTGGGATTGCGTTATGGCACTGAAGAGGCAACCGAATTCTCGGAGCAAGTACACAAGACGGTGGCACTCAACGCCTATCGCTCCTCCATAGAAATGGCCAAAGAGCGCGGCGCATTCGAGGTATACGATACAGAACGCGAAAAGAACAACCCGTTCATCAACCGCCTGCGTGAAGCTGACCCGGAAATGTACGAGGAGATGAAGAAGTACGGACGCCGCAACATTGCCTGTCTGACCATCGCCCCGACCGGCACCACCAGCCTGATGACTCAAACCACCTCCGGTATCGAGCCCGTATTCCTGCCCGTGTACAAGCGCCGCCGCAAAGTGAATCCCAACGATACGAACGTCCATGTGGACTTCATCGACGAAACCGGAGATGCCTTTGAAGAATATATCGTGTTCCACCCCAAGTTCGTGACTTGGATGGAAGCACAAGGATACAACCCCGCCAAACGCTACACGCAGGAAGAAGTGGATGCCCTGGTAGAGAAATCACCTTATTATAAAGCAACCTCCAACGACGTGGACTGGCTGATGAAAGTCAAGATGCAGGGACGTATCCAAAAATGGGTGGACCACTCTATCAGCGTAACCATCAACCTGCCGAACGACGTAGACGAAGACCTCGTGAACCGTCTGTATGTAGAAGCATGGAAATCCGGCTGCAAGGGCTGTACGGTTTACCGCGACGGTTCGCGTTCCGGCGTGCTCATCTCTACCAAGAGCGACAAGAAGTCCGAGCTTCCCCCGTGCAAACCGCCTACAGTCGTTGAAACACGTCCCAGAATATTGGATGCAGACGTTGTCCGCTTCCAGAACAACAAGGAGAAATGGGTGGCATTCGTCGGCTTGCTGGACAATCATCCCTACGAAATATTCACCGGTGTGCTGGATGATGATGAAGGCATCATCCTGCCGAAGAATGTGGTGTCAGGCCACATCATCAAGAATGTGGATGAGCACGGAAACAAGCGTTACGACTTCCAGTTCGAGAACAAGCGCGGATACAAAGTCACCATCGAGGGTCTGTCCGAGAAGTTCAACAAAGAGTATTGGAACTATGCCAAGCTGATTTCCGGTGTATTGCGCTACCGCATGCCTATCGAGCAGGTCATCAAGCTGGTAGGTTCACTGCAACTGGACAGCGAAAACATCAACACCTGGAAGAACGGTGTGGAACGCGCCCTGAAGAAATACATCCAGGACGGCACGGAAGCCAAAGGCAAGAAATGCCCCAACTGCGGTAACGAAACACTGGTTTACCAAGAAGGTTGCCTCATCTGCAAGACGTGCGGAGCTTCTCGCTGTGGATAATCCCACGGCAAGCACAAACGTTTGCATAGGAATTTAAATGACTTAGATAACGGTAGCTGCATGATTATGAGGAATAATTTCTATACTTGCATAATCATTGCAGCTATTGCTATTTCTAAATCTAATATAATATGACACTAATATTCAATATCGAGTATCGCACCAGCTGGGGTGAAGAAGTCAGAGTCCTGGGTTCCATCCCGGAACTTGGCAACAACCAGCCCAACAAAGCCACCCCCCTGCACACTGTAGACGGCATTCACTGGACCGCGGAAGTGGATATCCAGATTCCCGGTAATGGAAGCGTCGAATACAGTTACCACATCTATCGAGATGGCAGAACCATACGGACAGAGTGGAACAGCCTGCCACGCATCCTGCACGTTGCAGACAATCCGAAGAAAGTTTACCGCATAGAAGATTGTTGGAAGAATCTGCCCGAGCAGCAGTATTTTTATACATCCGCTTTCACAGAATCCCTGCTGGCGCATCGCGAACGCAGTGCCGCCCCGAAAAGCTACAAAAAGGGGTTGCTGATAAAGGCGTACGCCCCCTGCATAGACAGTGACCATTGCCTGGCACTCTGCGGAAACCAGAAGGCGCTGGGTGACTGGAACCCGGACAAAGCTGCCCTTATGAGCGACATCGACTTCCCCGAATGGCAGGTAGAAGTGGATGCCGGCAAAATCAGCTTCCCGCTAGAGTATAAATTCGTCCTTTACAACAAGAAAGAGCGCCGTGCCGTGGCCTGGGAGAACAATCCCAACCGCTATATGGCCGACCCGCAGATAGCCGCCAACGAAACGCTGGCTGTCGGCGACCGTTATGTATACTTCAATCTTCCTGCATGGAAAGGTTCCGGAGTAGCCGTACCCGTATTCTCCCTGCGCTCCGAGAAAAGCTTCGGTGTAGGCGATTTCGGCGACTTGAAGCGCATGATTGACTGGGCAGTTGCCACCAATCAGAAGGCGGTGCAGATTCTGCCCATCAACGACACTACCATGACGCATACCTGGACAGACTCCTACCCTTACAGTAGCATCTCCATCTATGCCTTCCATCCCATGTACGCCGACCTGAAGCAGTTGGGCAGCTTGAAGGACAAGAAGGTGATGGCCGAATTCAACAAACGCCAGAAGGAACTGAATGCCCTGCCCGCCGTGGACTACGAAGCTGTGAACAAGACAAAGTGGGAATACTTCCACCTCATCTTCAAGCAGGAAGGGGAAAAGGTGCTGGCATCGGATGCTTTCCGTAATTTCTACGAAGCCAACAAGGAATGGTTGCAGCCATATGCCGTCTTCAGCTACCTGCGTGATGCCTACAAGACCCCGAATTTCCGCGAGTGGCCCAAGTATGCCACCTACGATGCCAAGGAGATAGAGACATTGTGCCGGCCGGACTCTGCCGACTATCCGCATATTGCCATCTACTACTACATCCAGTTCAATCTGCACCTGCAACTGCTTGCCACCACCGAACATGCGCGCGCCAACGGCGTAGTGCTGAAAGGCGACATCCCCATCGGCATCAGCCGCAACAGTGTGGAAGCCTGGAAGGAACCCCACTACTTCAACCTGAACGGCCAAGCCGGTGCACCGCCCGATGACTTCTCCGTGAACGGACAGAACTGGGGCCTCCCCACCTACAACTGGGATGTCATGGAAAAAGACGGTTATGCCTGGTGGATGAAACGTTTCCACAAAATGGCAGAATACTTCGATGCCTACCGCATAGACCACATCCTCGGCTTCTTCCGCATTTGGGAGATACCGATGCACGCCGTACACGGGCTGTTGGGACAATTCGTCCCCGCCCTGCCCATGACGCGCGAGGAGATAGAAAGCTACGGGCTGGCATTCCGCGAAGACTTCTTCCTGAAGCCCTATATCCATGAGTACTTCCTCGGACAAATCTTCGGCCCGCATACAGACTATGTGAAACAGACCTTCATAGAGCCGACAGACACGTGGGAGGTTTACCGCATGCGTCCCGAGTTCGACACCCAGCGCAAGGTGGAAGCCTACTTTGCCGGAAAAACGGACGATGACAGCATCTGGATTCGTGACGGGCTTTACGCCCTTATCAGCGATGTGCTGTTCGTGCCCGACCGCAACAATCCGCACGAATACCATCCGCGCATCGGCGTGCAGCACGACTACATCTACCGCGCACTGAACGATTGGGAAAAGGCTGCCTTCAACCGGCTGTATGACCAGTACTACTATCACCGCCACAACGACTTCTGGGGACAGCAAGCCATGAAGAAACTGCCGCAACTGACACAGTCCACGCGCATGCTGGTATGCGGTGAGGACTTAGGCATGATTCCCGATTGCGTGGCATGGGTGATGAACGACCTGCGTATCCTTTCCCTGGAGATACAACGTATGCCGAAAGACCCGAAACAAGAATTCGGCCACACAGACTGGTATCCATACCGTTCGGTCTGCACCATCTCCACGCACGACATGTCTACCCTGCGCGGCTGGTGGGAAGAAGACTTCCAACAGACGCAGCGTTACTACAACACCATGCTCGGGCACTACGGTGCCGCACCGGCAACGGCCACGCCGGAGCTCTGCGAAGAAGTGGTTCGCAATCACCTCCATAGCAACTCCATCCTCTGCATCCTCTCCCTGCAAGACTGGATGTCCATGGACGGCAAATGGCGCAACCCGAACGTGCAGGAAGAACGCATCAATATTCCTGCCAACCCGCGGCACTACTGGCGCTGGCGCATGCACCTGACACTGGAACAACTGATGAAGGCAGAAAGCCTGAACGAGAAAATAAGGAGCATGATAGAAAGCACCGGAAGATAAGAAAGGATTCTTAGCAAAGTATTATTTTAGGCACGGATTACATGGACAATCACGGATAATATTGAAAGTAACCGTGATAACCCGTATAATTCCGTGCCTAAAATAATTCGATAAGTTCATTCCGACCCTCACATAATTGTATTCTATAAAAAACAATTTCGCGCTATTTTTATATTTTACAGAATACAATCCGCAACCAGAATCGTAATAACCGGATACTGATTTGCCCGTACCACAAAATATCAGTAAGTTTGCAGAAAACAATCTACAAGTAATGACCAGTTATATTTTCCTTGACACGCTTCGCTTCTTCGCCCATCACGGCGTGGGCGAACAAGAAACCGTGGTAGGCAATGAGTTTACCGTCAGCCTGCGCCTGCAAGTTGATATCCGGCGTGCGGCAGAAACGGACGACGTAGCCGACACCGTGAGCTATGCCGATGTACATACAGCTGTGAAGGCAGAGATGGACATTCCTTCCAAACTATTGGAACATGTATGCGGGCGAATTATAAACCGATTGTTCCACGACTTCCCACAGATAGAGGAAATAACCCTCAAGCTGGCAAAGCGCAATCCACCGATGGGCGCGGATATAGAGGCTGCAGGAGTGGAAATATGCCAACGCCGCGGAGAATGACAGATTGCCGAATCACCCCATTCACTATTGATACACAGACACTTCCCACTGCAAAGACACTGCATGCTTTTTGCAGTGGCGCTGCAAACGGTTTGCAGTAACACTGCACATATATTTGCAGTAGTACTGCAACAGCTTTGCAGTAACGCTGCAACAGATATGCAGTAGCACTGCAAAATGTATACAGAAGTTCTGCAGTGAGCATGCAGCAACTTTTCTGCCGTAGAATACAACCATTGATACCAATATTCCGTACCTTTGCCCCATCATCAACAAAAAGTCAATGAGAAACGCTATACAACGACTGGCATAACTCCCCATCGTCGCTCTCTTCCTGCTACCGGCCGCTTGCTATCAAATACAGCTCCGAGTTTCATTGGAGAAATGCCCTCTACCTGCCCACCCCTTACGACTTTACAAACCCATACAACTATGCAGACTTCAGAAGGAATGAACTATTGAAAATAAACCTCACAGAGTTCCGCTTCCCCTACCAATACCTCAACGACATAGAATGGGCAGATTCACCAACACCATTATTGTGCAACTCTATGACTTCAAACGGCAAGGGTGGGCTATCGCACCAGTGTGGGCTGTCCATGAACGAAGGGTAGCGATAGATTAAGAATGCCCAGTAGAACCGAGTTTCATCCTTATTTTTGCCGTTTCCGCTTCTTTGCCGATTCCACCGCTTCGGCCACCACCGGCTTATTTGCAAACCGCTTGGTGTAGTTGCTGTAATCGGGAACAGTGCGTTCATACGTCGGGTCGACAAACAACGGGCTGGAAATGATATGGTCTGCCGTACTGCGGTTGCAGCAGAACACGATGTTCTCCACACCGGCAAGGCGGGTCAACGCCTTCACATCCGTATCGTGCGGCTGAAGGGTCATCGGGTCGGTGAAAAAGAAAAGATAGTCAATCTCTCCGTCCACAATGCGCGAGCCCATCTGCTGGTCACCGCCCAAAGGACCGGATTTAAGGATAGTGAAATCCCACTCCACATCAGGATGTTTCTCCCGGAGGGCTTCGAGGATAAGGGTACCCGTGGTGCCCGTACAATAGAATTTATGCCCCATCAGCAATTCCGAGTTCCACAGTACCCACTCGATGAGGTCTTTCTTCATGGCGTCGTGTGCCACTAATCCGATTTTTCTAACTAGTTTTTCCATAATTCAAAACCTTTAATAGATTGAACAATTATAAAAGGCAACAGTTCCTACAATTGGGAAAAGAATTTCTTTCCATGCAGATAAAACTGCGCCAATATACTGTTTTTTGTCCGTTCCGGTATTACGGCAAGCGTAGTTTTTTTCAGATTCTCTTTGCGGGACGCTGCTAATGAAGTGCGGAGGGAGTGGTAGGCACGGCGCGCACGGAATACGGCCAAAGCATTGGGTAACTGGCCTTTCAGCATGAAACTGAACGCAGCCACATAATCGAGCACCGCACGTACACGCATCACGGACGCCAAGTCCTCCTGCGGCAGATTCTTATAAAGCATGACAAGGTTATTACGAAAATTGAGGAAGGTCTTGCGCGGATTCTCCTTCTTCAAAGTGGCCCCTCCCACATGAAATACCACACTCTGCGGTATACATGCCAACTGTCTGCCACGGGCACGAAGCCGCCAACATAAATCTATCTCCTCCATGTGGGCAAAAAAACGTCCGTCCAGCCCACCCGCTTCCCGGTAGTCTGCCAGACGGATGAACAGAGCCGCCCCCGTAGCCCAGAAAATGGGTATCACCGTGTCGTATTGCCCCTTGTCCTCTTCTACCACGCCCATAATACGGCCGCGGCAGAAGGGATAGCCATAGCGGTCGATGAAACCTCCCGCAGCTCCGGCATACTCAAACTGCCCCTTGTTACGCCAACTGCGTATCTTCGGCTGGCAAGCGGCCGTCTCCGGATAGGCATCCATATACTCTGCCAACGGGACAAGCCAGTGCTCGGTGACCTCTACATCGGAATTGAGCAGCACTACATATTCTGCCTCCACTTGCTTCAATGCTAGATTGTATCCGTCGGCAAAACCGTGGTTCTCTTCCAGCAGAATCAAGTGCACAGAAGGAAACTCGCGACGGAGCATTGCCACAGAAGCATCCGTAGAGCCATTGTCCGCCACATACACCACAGCACCATCCGCCTCCGAAAAACGCACAACAGAGGGAAGGAAGGAACGGAGCATATCACATCCGTTCCAATTCAATATGACAACAGCAATCTTATCCATGTTGCACAGCTTCTTTTCGTTTATTTTTCCAGCGTTTATGAGACCAGAACCAATAAGCCGGTTCGCGCCGGATGGTCTGCTCCAGACGACGGGCGAAGCACTCGGTTATCTCGCCATCCGCCGTCTGCTTGGGAGTTTCGGTAACCAAATCGAAGAGCACTTTGCAATATCCCCTGGATGTCCGTTCCAATTCACAATAAAAGACGGGGAAGTCCATCAGCTTGGCAATGCGCTCGGCGCCATCCATGAACACGGTGTCCTGATTCAAGAAAGTGGTCCAATAATGGGCCTCGCTGCGGTTGGGCGACTGGTCTGTAATCAGGCCGATGGCTATCCGCCTGCCTTCACGGCGAAGCTTTATCACTTCGCGTGCCGTGGAATGTTTCGCCACATTGTATCCTCCGAACCGGGCGCGGATATGCTTAAACATCTCGTCCAGATACTTATTGCTTAGCGGTTTGTACACCTGCACCGGGATGTCGCCCGGATGCATGATGGCCCCCATGCCTATAATCCACTCAAAATTGGCATAATGGGGAATCAACAGTACAATGCCTCCATGCTTCTCTATCATGGCAAGGTATTCTTCCTTATTATCATACTTCATCCGGCGGCAGAGCTCCTCGAAAGACATGCGCAGCATCTTCACCTCTTCCAGCATATAGTCGCAGATATAATGGTAGAACTTGCGCTCTATCTCCATCAATTCGGTTTCCGACTTCTCCGGAAAGGAATTGCGAAGGTTGCGGCGAACGACTTTCTTCCGATAATGCACGACGTGGCGCATCAGGAAGTACAGCCCGTCAGACAATGCATAAAGCGCCCGGAAAGGCAGAAGTGCCACAAGCCACATGCCCGCATAAGTCAACCAATAGACAATTTTTGATTTCACTTCGTCAGTTATGAGTTATAAGTTATGAGTTATTTGTTGCAAAGGCGGCATTCCTCATTCCATTACTCCCAAGAGTGCGGTGCCGTCGGCATTGAAATCGCCCAGGCGCACAGACACGAGCTGGTTGTCCAAGGCAGCATCATGAGGGACTTCCACACGGATATAATTGGGAGTGAAGCCGTGCATCGGCAGTCCGGGTTTGGGACGTTCCAGCAACACCGGCATCGTCTGCCCGATATGGCGCGCATAAAAAGCACGGGTCTTTTCGTCCGAAAGCTCCAGCAATTGCTGGCTCCTGCGGTGCTTTTCTTCGGGTGCCACCACGTGGTCTATCTTCAAGGCCTGCGTGCCGGGACGCTCCGAATAGCTGAAGACATGGAGCTGCGTCACGTCCAGGCTCTTGATAAACTCATAAGCCTGCCCGAAATACTCCTCCGTCTCTCCACGGGTACCCACAATCACGTCTACCCCTATAAAGGAATCGGGCATCACTTCCTTTATCTTCTTTATCTTCGAGGCAAACAAGGCGGTATCGTAACGGCGTCGCATCAGCTTCAGCACCTCGTCACTGCCCGACTGCAGCGGTATATGGAAATGAGGCATGAAACGCCGGGAACGGGACACGTATTCTATGATTTCATCTGTCAGCAGATTCGGCTCGATGGAGGATATGCGGTAACGCTCAATGCCTTCCACCTCGTCCAGCGCCTTCACCAAGTCGAAGAAAGTCTCACCGGTAGACTTGCCGAAGTCTCCGATATTGACGCCGGTCAATACAATTTCCTTTCCACCTTCGGCAGCCGCCTGGCTGGCCTGCTCCACCATAGAAGCAATGCTGCCGTTACGGCTACGTCCGCGGGCAAAGGGAATGGTGCAATAGGAACAATAATAATCGCAGCCATCCTGCACTTTCAGGAAGAAGCGTGTCCGGTCGCCACGCGAACAAGACGGGGCAAACGAACGTATATCCTTCAAAGCGGAAGTGTAGGCCTCGCCGGTCTCGTGCTTCTGTAGATTGCCCAGGTAGTGGAGCAGGTCCTTCTTCTGCTCGGCTCCCAGCACGACGTCCACACCTTCTATCTTTGCCACCGTCTCCGGTTTCAGCTGGGCATAGCAACCGGTCACCACGACAAATGCACCCGGATGTTGCTTCACCAGTTTGTGGATGGCCTGGCGGCACTTCTTGTCTGCCACTTCCGTCACCGAGCAGGTATTCACTACACAAATATCCGCTTTCTCACCCTTGCGCGCCGTACGTACGCCCGCTTCCCGCAAAATTTTACCGATAGTAGAGGTCTCCGAGAAGTTCAGTTTGCACCCCAACGTATAGTAAACCGCCGTCTTATCTTGAAATATATTGGTATCTATCATGAGCTTATAAACACATTTATGCTGCAAATATATACATTATTAATCTATTTTTCCTACTTTTGCACACTCAACTAAAATTTGTGCAATGATACAAGAGAACTTTATCAAACTATACGAGCATAGTTTCCGCGAGAATTGGGACCTCCCCTGCTATACCAACTATGGAGAAAATGAGAGCTATACTTATGGCGAAGTGGCACAAGAAATAGCCAGACTGCATCTTATTTTCAAGTACTGCCAACTGCGCCGCGGCGACAAGATAGCCGTCATCGGCAAGAACAATGCCCGCTGGTGCATCGCCTATATGGCCACCATCACCTACGGTGGTATCGTAGTCCCCATTCTGCAAGACTTCAACCCCAATGATGTCCATCATATCGTAAACCACTCCGAATCGACGTTCCTCTTCACCAGCGATGCCATTTGGGAACATCTGGAAGAAGAACGGCTTACTGGACTTCGCGGTGTGTTCTCGCTGAGCGACTTCCGCTGTCTGTATCAGCGGGACGGCGAAACCATCCAGCGTTTCCTCAAGCATCTGGGCGATGAGATGGAAGCGACCTACCCGAACGGGTTCCGTAAGGAAGACATCGTTTACACGGACCTTTCCAACGACAAGGTCATGCTGCTGAATTATACCTCGGGCACCACCGGATTCAGTAAGGGCGTCATGCTGACGGGAAACAACCTGGCCGGCAACGTCACCTTCGGCATACGTACCGAGCTGCTGAAGAAAGGGGACAAAGTGCTCTCTTTCCTGCCTTTGGCACATGCATACGGCTGCGCATTCGATTTCCTTACCGCCACGGCCGTCGGCACACACGTCACACTGTTGGGAAAAGTGCCTTCCCCAAAGATTCTGATGAAAGCTTTCGAGGAAGTGAAACCCAACCTGATTATCACCGTCCCCCTTGTCATTGAAAAGATATACAAGAATGTCATACAGCCCATCATCAACAAAAAGACCATGAAATGGGCGCTCAGCATTCCCTTGCTCGACGGACAGATATACGGGCAAATCCGCAAGAAACTGATTGACGCACTGGGCGGACGTTTCAAGGAAGTCATCATAGGAGGCGCAGCCATGAACCCGGAAGTGGAAGAATTCTTCCACCGCATCAAGTTCCCCTTCACCATCGGCTACGGCATGACTGAATGTGCCCCTCTCATCAGCTATGCTCCCTGGAATGAATTCGTCCCGACTTCCTCCGGACGGGTACTCGACATCATGGAAGCCCGTATCTGCAAGGAAAACCCGGACGACAAACTCGGCGAAATACAAGTACGTGGCGAGAACGTGATGACGGGTTATTACAAAAACCCCGAAGCCACCAAAGAAGTCTTCACCGAAGACGGATGGCTTCGCACCGGCGACTTGGGTACACTGGACGACGACAACAACCTATACATACGCGGACGCAGCAAGACCATGATTCTCAGTTCCAGTGGACAGAATATCTTCCCCGAAGAGATAGAAGCACGGCTCAACAACATGCCTTTCGTCCTGGAAAGTCTTGTCATCGAACGGAATAAAAGACTGGTAGCACTGGTTTATGCCGACTATGAAGCCTTGGATTCTTTAGGGTTGAACCAGCCGGACAACCTCAAAACCATTATGGATGAGAATCTCAAAAATCTGAATAATAGTGTGGCAGCCTATGAAAAAGTAAGCCAAATCCAACTTTATCCGACTGAATTTGAGAAAACGCCCAAAAGAAGTATCAAGAGATACTTATACAACAGCATTGCCGAAGATTAATATATTGTAAAACATATAGATAGGGATAAAAACAGCCGAAGCTCCAAAAAAAATATAAAAAAAGTTGGGGTTTCGAGAACAACATATTCAAAAAGTACATACCTTTGCAACGTTTTAATAAAGCAATTGATTGTATTACGTTTTAAAAGTAAAGAAAATGAAAAAATTAGTTTTGATGGCTGCAGCTATCGTAGCAGTATCTTTCGCATCTTGTGGCAACAAAGCAGCTAACGCTGAACAAGCAACTGCAGATTCTATCCGTATCGCTGACTCAATCGCAGCTGTAGAAGCAGCAGCAGCTGAAGCCGCAGCAGCAGCCGCAGCAGCTGACACTGTAGCAGTAGATAGCGCAGCTGTTGTAGCTGAATAATTTCAGTACAACACTCGAGAGAATTGAAAGTCTGACGTGCATACAAGCACACCAGACTTTTTTTATGTCTTATCCTCTCCTTCTGTTCCCTTCCAATTGTTAAGTCTTGGTCTTATTTCACAAAAAAGGGTATTATATGGCAGATAAATGATAAAGTATAGTGCATATACCAAATAAAAGCCGTTACTTTGCATCAACAAAACAATAAGAGGTTTATTACGATCTACGTTTCACTATGTTTCTCCTCGATTAGCCACATTGAGAATTTTCATTTCTGACTACAACTTCCTAAGACTCCTTTATTGAATTATTAATTTTTTATTTTTGTATTTTATGAATATGTACATTGGAAACCTTAGCTACAACGTTAGGGAATCAGATTTGAGACAAGTAATGGAAGAGTATGGAACAGTAGAATCAGTAAAACTGATTATGGACCGTAATACAAACAGATCAAAAGGTTTTGCCTTCGTAGAGATGCCCGAAGCTGCTGAAGCCCAACAAGCAATCAACAAACTGAATGGAGCAGAATATGTAGGCCGCCAAATGGTAGTGAAAGAAGCATTGCCAAGAAACTAAAAGAATTATTGGCTGACAATAAGGCAAAGAGCATACCCCTGAGTGGATATGCTCTTTTTTTTGCATTAGTAACCTCGTAAAGAGACACAAGAGTATTCTTGCCAAACCTCTATACCGCGCGCGTAAACCTCTACTTCAGATTCGTAAACCTCTATAACCGCAGCTTTACGTATCCCTCAATAAGCTCACACACATACGCTCCGAACATAGAAAAGCCCGGTCCTTTATCAGAACCGGGCTTCCTTATCATTATGAAGTCTTTTCTTATGCTTCTTCAGCAACTACTTCGAAAGGAATTTCTACAGAAACTTCCTTGTGCAGCTTAACGATAGCCTTGTAGTTACCAACTTCTTTCACTGCGTCCTTAACAACGATAATCTTACGATCGATGTTGTGACCCAATTTAGCCAACTCTTCAGCAATCTGGATGTTACCAACAGAACCGAAGATAGTACCAGTAGAGCTAACCTTAGTAGCAATCTTCAATGATACGCCTTCCAGCTTAGCAGCCAGTTCTTCAGCATCCTTTTTGATTTTCTCCAGCTTGTGAGCACGTTGTTTCAGCTCTTCAGCCAACATTTTCTTTGCAGCCGGTGAAGCGATGACAGCTTTACCAGTCGGGATGAGGTAGTTACGACCGTAACCAGACTTTACTGTTACGATGTCGTTCTTATAACCCAAGTTTACAATGTCTTCTTTCAATATAATTTCCATACTTTCCTCCTCCTATTATTTCATCATGTCAGTTACATAGGGCAGCAACGCCAAGTGACGTGCTCTCTTCACAGCTTGAGCTACACGACGTTGGAACTTCAAAGAAGTACCGGTAATACGACGCGGAAGGATTTTACCTTGCTCATTCAAGAATTTCTTCAAGAATTCGGGATCTTTGTAGTCGATGTACTTAATACCGCTCTTTTTGAAACGGCAGTATTTTTTCTTCTTAACGTCTACTGACGGCGGAGTTAAATATCTGATTTCTGATTGAACTTGTTGTGCCATGATTAATCCTCCTTTTTAGTTGATTTAACACTTCTTCTCTTCGCAGCGTATTCAGCAGCGTACTTGTCTTGCTTGAAAGTCAAGAAACGGATAACGCGCTCGTCACGACGGAAGTTTATTTCCAGTTTCTCAATGACAGTAGGTTCTGCATTGAACTCAATCAGCTGATAGAAACCGGTTGACTTCTTCTGGATAGGATATGCCAGCTTCTTCAGTCCCCAGTTTTCTTCATTTACAATCTCAGCACCTTCAGCAGTAAGGATGCCTTTGAATTTTTCTACCGCTTCCTTCATCTGAACATCAGACAAAACGGGAGTTAAAATGAAAACGGTTTCGTATTGATTCATACTTGTTTAATTAATGAATTAATAATTCGTTTAAAAATTTGCGGTGCAAAGGTAGGGATTTTATTTTGATCTACAAACATTTAATGTTTTTTTGTGCCGCGAGGATAGGATTTATCATGGAAGTGACTTACCTTTGCAAAGTTGTTTAAACAATAATTTCATGATCGAGCAATTTAACTTTGACATCCGGCTTATCTTTGCCATACTGAATGGTAAAGTTTCCGCCGCAATCAACCGAAAACTGTCCCGTAACTTCCGCCAGAACGGTTTGGAGATTACTCCGGAGCAGTGGACCGTCCTTATCTTTTTGTGGGAAAAAGATGGAGTGACGCAACAAGAGTTGTGTAATGCAACTTTTAAGGACAAACCCAGTATGACGCGCCTGATAGATAATATGGAACGCCAACATTTAGTGGTTCGTATCTCTGACAAGAAAGATCGCCGCACCAATCTGATCCACCTCACCAAAGATGGAAAGGAACTGGAAGAACAAGCACGAGTGATTGCCAACCAAACTCTGAAAGAGGCATTGCATAGTATCACTGTGGAAGAACTGCGCGTAAGTCAGGAAGTATTAAGAAAAATATTTTTTAATACGAAAGATTAGTGCAAAATACAGCGAAAGAATTAGTATAAACGGCTTATGGAAAGCCTGCAAAACCAACTATTTACCCTCAATAATAGTTTTTTTGCAAAAATAATTTCGCTTGTTAAAGAATTATGCTTTTCTTTGTGACAAGAATATAATAATCTATTAAAATACACACACATGAAAGGTTTATTAAAAAATCTGGGCTTGATATTAGTCTTGGTAGGAGCTGTAATTTTAGTTTCATGCTCTTTTACCGGTAATGTTAACAACAATACCCTTTTAGGTACTTCAGCAGTTTTGATGGTACTGGGTTTGATTTCATACATTATTATCAATAAGAAATTGGCAGACTAATCATCGGAAAAGAATAAAAAAGGCGGTTACTTTAAAAAAGTAACCGCCTTTTTTGTTTCGTGAAGAGCAGAAGTTTATTAAGCTTCCGGCTCCGGTGTAATCAGTTTGTATCCTTTTCCGTGGATATTGATGATTTCAATAGAAGGATCTTCTTTCAGATGTTTACGCAACTTCGTGATGTACACGTCCATACTACGGGCATTGAAATAGTTGTCATCAATCCAGATCGTCTTCAAAGCAAAGTCACGCTGCAGGATTTCATTAGCATGAGCGCAAAGCAAGCCCAAGAGTTCAGACTCTTTAGTAGTCAGCTTCGTTTGCTTTTCAGGTGTCGACAAAATCTGCTTCTGTGTATCGAAAGTGAACATACCAATCTTGTAGATATTACTCTCTTTGTTCTTCTTTCCACGTACACGTCTCAGGATAGCTTCAATTCTGAATGTCAACTCTTCCATACTGAATGGCTTGGTGATATAATCATCCGCACCGATCTTAAAGCCTTCTAGAATATCTTCTTTCAGTGTCTTTGCAGTCAGGAAGATGATAGGAATTTCGGCATTTGCAGCACGTACTTCCTGAGCCAGTGTGAAACCATCTTTCTTTGGCATCATTACGTCAAACACACACAAGTCATATTTATTCTTCAGAAAAGCTTTGTATCCAGCTTCGCCGTCGGGATATAACTCGGCAGAATAACCTTTCGCCTGTAAATATTCTCTTAAAAGCATGCCAAGATTTTCATCATCTTCGCACAATAAAATACGCAGTTTCTCGTCCATATCATTAATTTTTAAGTAAAGGTAATGCAATAATAAATTTAGTTCCAACGTTTAGTTCACTCTCTGCCCGGATGGTTCCCTTGTGATCTGTTATGATCTTCTTCACATAAGAAAGCCCTAATCCGAAGCCCTTCACATCGTGCAGATTACCTGTATGCACGCGGTAGAACTTTTCAAATATCTTTTTCAAATTCTCTTTTTTAATACCTATACCGTTATCCTGGATAGAAATCATCAGCTTACCCGGTTCATTCCAAGTCTTCACTTTCAATTCCAGATCCGCATCCGGTCTCTTATACTTCACCGCATTATCCATCAGATTGAAAATCACATTCGTAAGATGCATTTCATCTGCAAATATATCCGGGTCTGTTGCGTTCAGTTCCGACTCTATATTACCGTTATAACGCTCCACCTTTAAGGTGAATGTATTGATAACACCTGTAATCAACTCATTGGCATCTAGTTCCTTCATTTTCAAGGTAGCCTTCTGTTTGTCGAACATCGACATCTGAAGAACCTTTTCTACCTGGAACCTCAACCGTTTCGTCTCATCATTGATGACCGTCGATATATGCTGGAACATAGCAGGCGATTTCCCCACTGCGGGGTCTTTCAACATCTGCGCTGCCAGTGATATCGTCGATATCGGTGTTTTGAATTCATGCGTCATATTGTTGATAAAGTCATTCTTCATCTCCGTCAGTTTCTTTTGGCGGAACACGATATAAATCGTGAAGATGAATGTTATCAGCAGTACAAAGGTGAATATCATCGACGGTATCATAAAGTTGACTGAGTCGAAAATATAATCCCTTTTACCCGGGAAATGTATCTTTACAATACTCATACGGGCAGGTGGATCGTTCAGGAACAAAGGTTGGGAATAAGAATACTCATTACCTTCATCTACATAGTCCGAACAGCGATATACTTCCCGTCCATCCCGGTCAATCACTTTAAAGTGATAGGCCAGATCAATTCCGTTATCTACCAAACCCGACTTTAAGTACTGATCCAGATTCTTAAAGTTGATGCGCTCCTCTATTGGTTTGTCACTTGCTGTATATACCATCTGCCAAGCCACTTCATCCAACAAGTTACGCTGGTATACATAACGATTCTTCACGAAATCGACATGCGAACGAGCTGTTTTGGGTATCGTTTTGGCACCATGCTTACGCGAAATCATGGCTCGCGGCAGCTCTGACGGATTATTTGTTATCGTCTGCAGTTCTATAGCTGAATACTGAGAACCATCTGGCGATGTAGCCGTAAACCGCTGTGTCTGCACCACTGCTTTACCCTGCGCAGTCAATTCCCACGCTCTCTTTTCTGCCTCGGAGATATCCTCCCTTAACCAACGGTCAACCTCCGCGGACTCCACTTCTTTGGAAGCTGCCATCAGACCACGCTTCACCGATTCATCAAATTGCTCGTTACGCATCTTTACCATCTTCTCTATATAACTGATTTGCAGGTACAAGAGACTGAGGAAAGATAACCCCATAACGACGCCTAATATCCATATTGTTGACTTCTTCATAGTCACAAAATTAACACTCCCTAATTAACACTCCTAACACATTAACCTGATTTAACCGCAAGTTCTCGTAAATTAACCGAAAAGAGTTTTTTAAGTTGCATTACGAGCATTATAACAAATAGGAGTCTCTTTGGTTTGCAAATTTAATAAAAAATTAATTATTCGCATTCACATTTGCACATGTTCTTAATCAGTGTTAATAAAAAAGCCATTACCCCTCGTTCTGAGGGAGTAACGGCTTTAACAAATTATAAAAACAGACGAAGTGAATTCTTTTATTCTTCGGCTTGTTTAGCTTCAAACTCCTTAACCAGCTTATCTTGTACATCACTTGGAACAAGTTCGTAACTGGCAAATTTCATGATAAATGAAGCACGTCCTCCTGTCAAAGAACTCAAGGCTGTAGAGTAAGACGACATCTCTTTCAAAGGAACTTTAGCACTCAGCTTTTCATAACCAGCTTCGCTACTCATACCCATAATCATAGCACGACGTCCTTGCAAGTCACCCATCACATCACCCATCCTATCTGACGGAACAAATACTTCCACATCATAGATAGGTTCAAGAATCTTAGGACCTGCGTTCTTGAATGCTTCACTAAATGCATTACGACCAGCCAGCATGAAGGAAATTTCATTGGAATCTACCGGGTGCATCTTACCATCATACACGATTACACGCACATCACGAGCATATGAACCCGTCAATGGACCTTGTTCCATACGAGCCATAATACCTTTCAAAATAGCCGGCAAGAAGCGTGCATCAATAGAACCGCCCACGATACTATTAACAAATACCAGTTTACCGCCCCATTCCAATGGAACTTCTTCAGTACCTTTCACATTGATCTTGAATTCCTGTCCGCCGAATCTATAAGTATCGGGTATCGGCATGCCTTCATAATAAGGCTCTACAATCAAATGCACCTCACCAAACTGGCCTGCACCACCCGATTGTTTTTTATGACGATAGTCTGCGCGAGCCGCCTTCGTAATAGTTTCACGATACGGGATTCTCGGTTCCTCATATTTGATTTGCAATTTTTCGTTATTTTCCAAACGCCATTTCAGCGTACGCAAGTGGAATTCACCCTGTCCGTGAACAATAGTCTGACGTAACTCTTTGGACTGCTCTATCACCCAAGTCGGATCTTCCTCACGCATACGGTTAAGGATAACCATCATTTTCTCCGTATCGGATTCATTCAGAGGTTTGATAGCACGAGAATATTTAGAATTCGGATACTTGATAAAATTAAAGCGGTTCTCAGCACCTTTACCATTTAGTGTATTTCCGGTATGCACGTCCTTCAATTTCACAGTACAACCGATATCACCAGCCACCATTTCTTCCACCTTAATACGGTTGGCACCTGCACAAGCGTAAATCTGGGCGATACGTTCTTTTGAACCACGGTCAGCATTCGTAAAGTCTTCTCCTTCGTGCACTTTACCGCTCATAACCTTGAAATACTGAACATCACCGATATGAGGTTCAACAGCGGTCTTAAAGAAATAAAGGGACGTAGGGCCATTCGGATCTGGTTTCACAACTTCACCGCGTGTATTATGTACAGGAGGCATTTCGTCTACAAACGGAACCACATTACCCAGGAATTCCATCAAACGACGCACACCCATATCTTTACCTGCACAAACACAGAATACGGGGAACATGCCACGTGAAGCCAGTCCCTTACGGATACCTTCACGCATTTCATCTTC
>OLQL01000050.1_pt1 | contig 119838 bp, 95 predicted proteins | sample 1672971 | NCBI WGS metagenome assembly OLQL01 (sample SAMEA3136742, study PRJEB25190) | human gut metagenome | biome: human gut; feature: human-associated habitat; material: faeces | place: Austria | collected 2013
CGAGATGTTGCCTGAAGAAGCTTATTTTTCCGTCCAAGAAACCTTGACCAGTCCAATTAGCCCCAAATCCCTCCGATACTGCATCGGGCTTTTGTAGCCCAGGTCGCTTTTCAGCCTGACGTCCCTATACCATCTGAGATAGGCGTCGAGCATGTCCGCGAACTCGTCGAGCGCGACCCCGCTCCAGTCCCTGCCGTAGAAGAATTCTATCTTAAGCCTTCCGAAGAAGCCCTCGGCGCGCGCGTTGTCCGGGCTGCAGCCCTTCCTCGACATCGACCTCACGATGCCGTGCTCGTCGCATATCCCTATCCACCCGGGCCAGCGGTAGTGGCAGCCCCGGTCGCTGTGCCCCGTGGGGTGCTCGCCCTCCTTGAGCTGGGAGCATGCGCCCAGAAGCGACGAGTTCGCCATCTCGGCGCTCGGGGACGTGGAGATCGCCCAGCTTATCGGCATGCCGTCGAAGCAGTCGATTACCGGGGAGAGGTAGGACTTTCCCGCGGGGATGCGGAACTCCGTGACGTCCGTTACCCAGAGCTCGTTCGGCGCGTCCGCCCTGAAGTGGTGCTTCCCGCGCTCGTCCCGCAGCAGGTTGTCCGGCGCCTCGGACACCTCTCCCCGGTAGGAGCTGTAGCGGCGCTTCTTCTTGGCGGCGCGGGCGACGAGCGACTCCTCGCCCATGATCGCGCGCACGGTCCACTCGCCGACGCCCGTCTGGGCGGCGATCCTTCGATAGCCGTAGGCGCCCCCGCTGTCGCCGAACGCCCTGACGACCGCCGCGCGCGCCCTGGCGCGCTCCGCGCTCTCGGGGCGCGCCAGGGCGGCGGCCGCGTACTCATAGCTGCTTTTCGCCATCCGCGTCAGCGCCAGCAGGTCCTTCAGCTTCCACTTCGGGCGCAGCGACGAGATCACCGCCGCCTTCTCCGCGTTCGTAAGCCGTTTCGGGTCGGTGCCCGGGTCTTTTTTAATATGAGCAGGACATTGTCAATAGGCAATGAAGGGCCAAGGGCGATTTCTTTCGCCCTTGGCCCAATCTATCTCCTCCGCAATCCCCGTTGACAGCGCGTGTCGGATCGACGCCCGTCTGGCAGTTTAATATTCGCCCATCGCGCAGAATGCGCCGGTGCATCTCGTTGCTACGGCCGGCCCCTCCGTCTCGTCTGTCTTTTGGCGTGCGTGGCGGCTTCGCCGCCGCACGAAAAAAATCCGCGGATGGAGGCCGACGCCCGTCGAGCCCGGGAATTCCGGGAAAGACCCGGATATGTGCGCGGCGCTCCCGCTAGGCGCCTTCCGCCATTCGGCCCACGGCCCAGCACCAGCAGGCCAGCTCGCGCGCCACCGCGACGTTGGCCACGCTGCTCTGCTTGCCCGCATCGTCCATGGAGCGGCGCCTGTCGACGAGCCGCCTCACGCCCGCGTTGGCGTGTCGCCTGGTCGCTGCGTCGACCGCCTGCCCCTTGGCCAGGTCTTTCGGCGACCTCGACGCTCCCTTGTAGTGCCAGGCGGCCTCGACGAGCAGCTTTCTCAGGTGCTTGTTGCCGGCCTTGGTTATCCCGCCGCGGAATCGGGACTCGCCGCTGGAGTGCTCGGAGGGCACCAGGCCCACCCACGCCGCGAAGCCCGACGCCGTGGCGAACCTCGCGAAGCCGTCGGCCTCGCACGCGATCGAAGCCGCGGTGACCGCGTCTATGCCCTTGAGGCATTTGAGCGCGTCGCAGGTCGGCTTCCACCTGGGCTGCTGGGCCAGCGACTTGACCTTCGCCTCGAGCGCGGCCTTGGCGGCGTCGGCCTCGCGCACGCGCTCGCAGTAGTGGTCCAGCGTCGCCATGGCGGCGGCGTCCCCGAGGTCGATGCGGCCCACCCACGCCCAGAAATCCCCGGTCCAGCGGTTGCGCCTCTGGCCGGCGGCGTTCCTCTCGTCGTAGACGAGCCCGTGCCTGAGCAGGAATTTAGAAAGCCTCTGCTTGGCGCGCACGGCGTCGTCGCGCGCGTCGGCCAGCGCCCGCGCCAAATCCCGCGCGCCCTCGCACTCGGCATCGGGCACGTGCACCTCGGTGACCACGCCCAGCGCCAGCTGCACCGCGAGGAACTGCGCGTCGCGCCTGTCGGTCTTGCGGCCGCGGTCCGCGGCGGGCTTGTGCATCTTGGAAACGGCGCCGATCACGCAGGCGGCGCCCATCGCGTTCAGCTCGCGGCAAAGGTGGAAGCCCGTCACTCCCGACTCGTAGACGCATCTGGCGGGCTGGGGCAGCGAGGACACCCATGAGGCGATCTCGCCGGGCTCGTAGCCGAACGATTTCCTGATCGTCTCGCCCGTTTCCGGGACGAACGCGCAGGCCTTCACCGACCTGGCATGCACGTCTAGCCCTACGAAAGTGGTAGCATTGCTCATCGGAAGCCCCTTCCATGAATGCGGCGTGGCCGCTGGCGGTTTGGACACCTCTATTGTCGGCCTAATCCGCGGATATGCATGCAGGAGGGGCTTCCAACTTTTTTATGTCCTGCTCATATCGTCTTAGTACCTCGAGCGTCGCTTGGCGCACGTCTATCTCGAGCTGCAGCTTCCTGACCTGCGCTTTCAGGTCGGATTGCATCTTCTTCAGCTCCTCGACGTCATTCGGCAGCCCGTCGTATCGCTTGCTCACGGGAGCCCCTTTCTCTTCAGGCGCCCCTCCATTATGCCCCAAGATCTCCCGCCGCCAGGCGTAAGGGGCGGTACGGGATACGCCGTACCTGGCGGCGACCTCGGCGGCGCTGCCGCCCCGGGCCTCGAGCTCCGCCACGGCCTGCACCTTCGTCTCGATCGGCAGAACGCCCTTCTCGGGATTGGGCCCGCGGCGCCTGCGCTGGCCGGGCGCGAGCTCGTCGATCCAGTCGCCGAGCGTCTCGCGGCTCGGGTATCCCATGGCCCTTATCGTCCGGGCGAGGCTCCTTCCATGCTCGAGGTAGTAATCGACCGCGCCCCGCTTCTCCTCGTCGGAATACTTCGGCTCGCGACGCTTCCTTTCCAGGAACCCGTCGCCGCTGATCCGGTATTCCCTCCACCAGTTGCGGAGCGTGTGGCGGGTGGGGTAGCCGAGCTCCGCTATGGTGTCGGCCGCGCTGCAGCCGAACTTGGCGAACGTCTCGACGGCCTTCATTCTTTGCTCTGCGCTGTACATCCTCATGGCCCTCCTGGTCCTCTTTTTGGTCCAGGATTTCCACCGCAGCTCCACCTGTTAAATGCTCGTAGCGTTTAACAGGTGTCGGCGTTTACCATGCGTCGTTTGCAGGTTCAATTTTGTCGCATAAGTGAATCGCATAATTCTTCGGAATTCTTCGGAAGTTCAATTTCGAGCCATGATATAGTGTTCGAAATTGAACTTCTTCTTTTTTTGGATGCATTGAGTTCAATTTCGAATACCAAGGAGATGCGATGCCATCGAATGAATTCTCGACACGGCTCAAACAGGCCATGTCAGAAGCCGGAATGAACCAGGCCGATGTAATACACTCGGCGGCCCAGCACGACAAAAAGCTTGGGAAAAGCCAGGTAAGCCAGTATGTCAGCGGGAAAACCACGCCGCGCCGCGATGTCATGGAACTACTCGCGCGCATTCTGGACGTAGATGCCGCTTGGCTTTCCGGAAATACCCAAACTCGGCCAGCGCAGATGCACTCCCCTACGCGAGCTCCCGAGCGGCTTGAGACCGCATCTTCTACGAAATTGAACCAAAACAATTCAACTACCACGGGCCAGACGCCAGTCTGCGAAACGCCAGCGCCCGAACAAACACCAAGGAGTGCCACCATGCGCGAATTCAAGAAATCATCTAAGCTCGACAATGTGCTCTACGACGTACGAGGCCCCGTCGTCGATGAAGCTGCTCGATTGGAAAAAGAAGGCCAACGAATTTTAAAGCTCAACATCGGAAATCCGGCTCCGTTCGGTTTCCGCACCCCCGATGAGGTTATTCAAGACATGCGCCACCAGCTGCCTGAATGCGAAGGCTATTCCGATTCTCGCGGCCTATTTTCGGCACGTAAGGCAATCATGCAGTATGCCCAGCTCAAGCACATTCCCAACGTCGACATGGACGGTATTTACACCGGCAACGGCGTGAGCGAGCTCATCCAACTCTGCATGCAGGCGCTCCTCGACAACGGCGACGAGATTCTTATTCCAGCGCCTGATTATCCGCTGTGGACCGCATGCGCCACGCTCGCGGGCGGTACACCGGTTCATTATATTTGCGATGAGCAATCCGACTGGTTCCCTGACCTTGCCGACATGGAGTCGAAAATCACGCCGCGAACCAAGGCGCTCGTCATCATCAACCCGAACAACCCCACAGGCGCGCTGTACCCGCGCGAAGTGCTCGAGCAAATCGTCGAATTGGCTCGACGTCACGACCTGATGATTTTCAGCGACGAAATCTACGATCGCCTCGTCATGGACGGCCTGGAGCATATTTCCATCGCATCGCTCGCGCCTGATTTGCCCTGCGTAACATTCTCGGGCCTCTCGAAATCGCACATGATTGCAGGCTATCGCATTGGCTGGATGATTTTCTCAGGCAACATGTCTTGCGCGAAAGATTTCCTGCTTGGCATCAATATGCTCTCAAACATGCGTTTGTGCTCGAACGTTCCTGCACAGTCCATCGTGCAAACGGCGCTCGGCGGACACCAGAGCGTGAATAATTACATCGTCCCCGGCGGGCGAATTTACGAACAACGCGAATACATCTACAACGCGCTGAACAGCATCGACGGCATTACCGCAGTGAAGCCGAAGGCCGCATTCTACATCTTCCCGAAGATTGACGTGAAGAAGTTCAACATCACCAACGACGAGCAGTTCGCTCTCGACCTGCTACATCAAAAGAAGATTCTCATCACACGCGGCGGTGGCTTTAATTGGGGCGAGCCCGACCACTTCCGCATCGTATACCTGCCGCGCATCGAAGTGCTGAGCGAAGCTATGCGCGACCTGGAAGAATTCCTGTCAACGTATAGGCAGTAACACGACCCTAAGGGCGAAGCGTCGATGCGACACCGGTGCTTCGCCCTCGACCGTCGGCGTTCAATTAACGAACTTCAATTAAAAATGAAACGCCGCCAAGCGAGCGCATAGCGTACGAAGTGAGCGGTAGCGAGCCGTGGTCGTAGGCGAGGCACCGGAACCGCCTCTGCGCGCCCGTGCGCGCAAGATAAACGATTCTACAAGTCCACTGACTTCAAAATCGCCCAATCATAACCTTCGCCCGACACGATATCCATGGCAATCGAAGAATCAAGCGGCGTTGTGCATTCGGCATCAAACTTCGCAATCGCATCCGCATCGTCGGCGGCCTCAATTTCCTTTTCCTCAAACACATATCGAACCGCCGTGACTTCCGACGTGGTGATATAGCGAACCTTATACATCGAACTCTCCCATCATCAAAGTGGGGCGGAAGCACGAACCTCCACCCCGCTTCATCTATTCCTTTGGAATTTCGCTTTGCTTCGTACGCAGAATCGACGCGGCGCGAAGGCCCGAATCGGCGAGCATATGCTCGAGCAACACATCGGGGCGCAAGCTGCCCGACGCCTTCGATTCGAGCGTGAAGCGGACAAGCGCACGGCTCTGCCCTTCTTCTCCAGGTTCCGCAGGCTCAACCTCAAGCTCACCAACGACGAACTCGGAAGGAACAAGCACACGCTCCTTCTTCTTGCGAACCACCGTAATCTCGGAAGGAAGCGAAAGTTCGTGCGCTGCCGCGAGCACATCCATTTCGCAATCGCCCGAACGCGACGCCTCCAGGAGCGCCTCGTACGTCGAACGCGGATATGCCGCTGACGCCGCCGTCTCATCCTTGGTGATGTAACGCGCCGCGTGCGGCATAAGATCAGGCGCGCTCGACGCCCGAAGACGGGCCAAGGCCTCCTCGGGCGGCACGTAGTCGGTGAGCGACACGTCGAAAATCTCTTCCAAACCACCCACGCCCACAGGCAACGCAGAACCGAAAGCCTGCTTCATATGCGGTGAAAAACCCTGGCTTACGGCATAAGGCAACCCGGCGCGGCGCACCGCACGTTCCAAAGCACGCGCAATCTCGAGATGCGAAAGCATGACCAAACGACCGGTTTCAGCGTAGGTCACGCGCAAACGGAAATCAGCCATGACGCTCCTCCTGGCATTGGATGTCGATATTGAGCTTCGGACACACGCCACACGCCGAGCAGCGTTCGTAGCTGCAGTCGGGCGTCGTGCGTTCCTCCTGCGCCAAGCGACGCTCACGACGGAAAAAGCGCGTGGTCACGCCAACTGAAAGGTGGTCCCACGGTGTAACCCAGCTCGTTTCGTATTGGCCTTGGGCGATGCCTTCCATATCGACGCCGCATTCCGCACACGCCGCTCGCCACGTATCAAGCGAGAAAAACTCGGTCCATGCGTCAAAGCGCGCGCCGTGGCGCCAGGCGGTTTCGACGACATCGCACACCTCTCGCCCGCCACGGCTCATCATGGCCTCGACGAGCGAAACGTCGGGCTCATGCCAATGCACGTCGACCGCGCGATATTTCACGCTCGATCGCAAAAGGTTGATGCGCCTATGGGCCTCTTCGGTCGTGATTTGGCCATCCCATTGGAAAGGCGTTTGAGCCTTCGGCACAAACAGCGCGCACGAGATGGAGACCTTCACGCTGCCGCGCGCCTCGGGCGGCGTAGCTTTCTTCGCACGGTCGTAAGCACGCTGAGCAAGACTCGCGATGCCCTTGATATCGTCATCGGTCTCGGTAGGAAGGCCGATCATGAAGTAAAGCTTGCAGCGACGCCAGCCAGCAGCGAATGCCGCATCAATGGCGCCAAATAGGTCTTCCTCGCACACGCCCTTGTTAATGACATCGCGCAATCGCTGCGTACCAGCTTCCGGCGCAAACGTCAGGCCGCCGCGCTTTCCGCCCGCGACCAACTCAGCCATTTCGACACCGAACGAATCCAAACGCTGGCTTGGAATCGATACCGAAATGCCCTTTCCATCGAGACCGCGATTCAAGCGACGCAGAATTTCCTCGATTTGGCTATGGTCGGTCGAAGAAAGCGACGTGAGGCTCACTTCGTCGTAGCCAGTTTCGGCAAGTCCGCGTTGAACAGCGGAAACGATGTTGTCAGCAGAACGCTCGCGCACAGGACGATACATCATGCCCGCTTGGCAGAAACGGCATCCGCGCGTACAACCACGCAGAATTTCAACGTTCAAGCGGTCATGCACGAGTTCAGCGAACGGCACCACAGTCGGCTCCCAGGCAGGAGAGGTCGCGAAATCTTTCCAAATGCGCTTCACGATATTCGCGGGCACATCCTCGTATTTCGGGCGCACCCATGCGCCTGTTTGTTGTGCCTCGTCCTCATCAAGCACATCGTAGAGCGACGGCACATAGCAGCCCTCCAAATGCGAGGCAGCGCGCAAAAACTCAGCGCGCGACGCGCCCGCTTGCTTCATTTCCCGATGCAAAACGAGCAGTTCGGGAAGCGACTCTTCACCTTCGCCCAACAAAAACACGTCGAAAAACGCTGAAAAAGGCTCAGCATTGAACGCGCAGGGGCCGCCCGCCACGATAAGCGGGTTCGACTCGTCTCGATCGGCGGCACGCAGCGGAATGCGTCCCAAATCGAGCATTTCAAGCACGTTGGTGGCGACGAGCTCGTGAGACAACGAGAAACCCACCGCGTCAAACTCATGCAGCGGCGCGCAGCTTTCTAGTGAAAACGCAGGAACGCCCTCGCGGCGCATGAGGTCAATCATGTCGGCCGCAGGAAGATAGCCGCGCTCGGCATACATACCGTCGACGGCGTTCACCACATTGCACAGAATGCGCACGGCCTGGTTCGGCTGCCCAAGCTCGTAGGTATCGGGGTAAATCATGCAGAAATGATAGTCGGCGTCGTCTTTATACGTGCAACCCCATTCGTGATTCAAATAGCGTGCCGGACGGCTGATGTCGCGTCCCGCGTCGCGCAAAAGCCCCTCGATACGGGGCCAAAGGTTTTGCATATGAAATCCCTCATGTCGAAGAAAACGATGGCAAATACAGAAAGCACGCGCGTCCGCCAACCAAGACGAACGCGCGTCATATTATTCGGAATCGTGCGCCGAAGCTTCCACAGCATCGGCAGCAGCGCCCGCTCGGGCAGCACCAGTGGCCGCAGCCTGCGCGGCAGATGCTGCGGCGTTCGCAACGGCACGCATGGCTCCCGCGGCCACTCCAGGAGCCTGTGCAACCGCGGCACGAACACGGCCCGTGGCAGCATTTTTCGCCTGAAGTCCAAGCGATGCTACAAAGCCCTTTGCCGCTCGTCCGGCAGCCGTCTCGTCGGCAGCACGAGACGCCGCCGCGCGCGCCTCGTCGACCACGGCGCCTACGCCGGCCATATTGCCGCCGTGCTCGAAATACTCGGCGGCAGCCATGCCCATGGCCCACGTGCCCGCATAGCCTACGCCGGCCTTCACCGCCCAACCGACAGCAGGCACAAGACCCGCCACCTGACGTGCAACCGTGCGACACGCAAGCCCGCCGCCCACAACGGCTGCAAGCTCCTTCACTCGATCGGCCGAAAGCGGCTGCCCATACGCAGCGGCGATCTGGATGACCATCTTCGTCTGGTTCAGCGTCATAATGGGAAAATCGGCGCCGGGAATGAATACCACAAGGCCAATGCCTGCATTCTGGAAAGCCGTCGAACGAACCGATTCCATCGAAAGGGGCTTACGCACGAAATCGAACGCCTGCGCGAACGCAAGACGCTTCTCGCGAAACGCTGCAACCACCCACTCGCCCATCTTTGTGCGAAGCTGTTCATGGTAAGCGGCGCACATCGGCAATGGTTCAAGCGAAAACGGGTCTTCGGGGTCGACCTCGCGGCCCGAAATCGCGCCTTCTTTCGTAACAACGAGCGGCTCATGGAGCGTAACCACACCGTCGATTTCGGGGTTGGGAGCAATCACATCGGCTGCATCGATGGGGTGGCCCGCCGCTTCAGCAGCGCCATTCACGCATTCAGGAAGCGTCGTGACGACCATAACGGGAATGCCTTCGCCGTGAAGACGAGAGACGATTTCGCCGATTTCCGGCGTGAAACCGGCAGCAATAACCGCCATATCGCTGCGAGCATCAAACGCGATATGGGCGTCTTCGAAATAGTTCACCGAAACGCGCGCTTGGGGGCTCGCGCTCGCGAAACTCGAACGCACGAAAGCAGTAAGGTCGTCAGGCGCGGTATCGTCGAGCAAAACAGACACGCACAAAGGCACCGAACGAGCCGCTTCAACATCAGTGGCCTCTTGCAATACGGCCATCACATCAATAGGCATCTTGGGCATTTTCGGCATATCAATTGCCTCCTCGAACAGCGACCACGCGGCCATCATGCTTGCATTCTTTCCTATTATAGCGTGGGACCACCATTGATTTCTAAATCCCATAACCCGAAGGAAATCGGCACGAATGCCCAACGCAACGTACGCCCACCAACATAAAAGCGTACCGTCAACAAGGCCGCTGAAGCTCTTACGTTAACTTCAAAGCAACAAAGCCAAACCCCACAGCCAACGCAATAAAAGACCCCCAATCGCAAAATGCGCCTAGAAAGTGAAAAAGCATATCCGCATTAACGAACATGCACAATCCATTGCTCCCCATAATGCAAAGAGGGCTAGGATGCCCTAGCCCAGCCTGTTCCTATTTTTCAATCTGTCGCACGTGCCACGAGAGTGCCGCTTCCGCAAGCCCCAGCATCCGGACAAAATACCCGTCAGGCGCCTCCGCAGAAACACGCGCCCTCATCTTGCCGATCCAGCGCAGCGGATGCTCGATTGCATATTCCGCAAAACGAAGCGTATCCATTACGTTGCCGTCATTCGAGTCGCTGCGTTGCGGAGTTGCGTCGATTTCTTCCACAACGCTGCAAGCGACACCGCAAGACAGCCCATCGGCAATCCGTCGACACATTTCGGAGGCAATAAGCAGCTCGATTCCAATATGGTCTTCGTATTGGTTGCTCTCGTTCTGCAATGACAATCCCATGTCACGCATAATGCCGCGCATCTCATGCGTGGCCGCCCCAAATCCAACATGGGATTCCACGTTGCCATACGCACTTTCCCAAGGCGCCGCAGCCGGCTTCGGAGGACCGACGAACAAATGCGTGAATTCAACTGAAACATCCCGCACGACGTGCTCGCGACTTTCATGCGCATGGCCATTCGCCCACGATGCGAGCGCCGTTGCCTCACTTTCAAGCGACCCGTTGAACATTCTTGAAATAGCAATCCAGAATTCAACATCAAGACCTACGGCTTCCGTTCGATTCATGGGGTCAAGAAGGGAATTGCCCAAGAATGCATAGAGTTCGGAGGCCGACCGCCAATCGTCGTTAGAAAAAGTCTGCATGAGATGTCGCCTTTCAATGATGCCGCCCGCCTTACGTGGCGAACGGCATCCCGGAGAGAAAATCAATATACGTGTCTATGCGTTTTTGTGCCCAACGAGCTTTTTGGACAGGAGCGCGATAGCAAAAACGCAGAAGCACACGACGGCGGCTACGATAAGCGCCTCAACAATAGTGGGCATATACGAGCCCGCGAGTGACCACATATCGGCACCGGTCGAATTGCGAGCAATCGTTGAGCCGGAAGAAATGCCCGGCGCACCATACATATTCGTCATCGCAAAGCTCGTGAAAAGGAGCCAAACACGCTTGCAGAATACACCGAACATCACGAGCGCACTCGCGAGCACGACCAGCACGGTATTCTTGCGGCGCTTTGCAGACGCAAGCAACAGGAACGGAATCAGAAGGCCACCAATGATTTCGAACCAGAAGAACGGCGCAGTCGCACCCGACGTCATAATGCCCAGAAGCTCGGTCGCGCCTTCGGTGCCCGGGTAAAAGACGGTCAAGAGCTCACAGCCAATGAAAAACGCATCGACCGCGATAAACGTTGCGAGAAGGCGCGCCAAATCGGCAAACAGCTTTTCACCCGCATCGAAAATGCCTGCCTTCTTCGATGCAGCAAGCACGCACATCAACAGAGCCAAGCCAGAATCCATCGCGGACGCAACGAAAATCGGGGCCATGATTGCGCTATACCAGCCTTCTTTAGCGATTTCCAATCCGAAAATCCACGCAGTAACGCTATGAACCAGAATTGCAACAGGCAGCGCGACATACGAGAGAATCTGAACCTTGCGCTCATCGCCCTTACGCAACCACACGATATCGAGGATGTTGATAACGAGATACGTAGTAATGACGCACATATCCCACGCGAGCGGCGATGTGAAATTCAAGCTTACAAACATGTTCCAAATGCGCTGAATGCCACCCAAATCGATCAAGATGAATGCACCGGCACACAGGATGCATACCGTCGAGGTAATAACAGCAGGCATCGAAACCTTTTTGAATGACTCAATATGGAACACATGAGCCGAGCTTGCCACGATCAGACCGCCGGCAGACAAGCCGACAAAGAACATGAAGCACGTGATGTAGAGGCCCCATGACACGCCATTGGACATGCCGGTCACGCCCAAGCCGCCCATCAGCTGATACACATACGCGCAAAAGCCCACCACCATCACAGCCAGAAGAATGCCGAGACCGGCTTTCGCCTTAGAAGAGAATTGCATAGTGGCACCCCCTAGTTGTTGTAGTAGAAGACCTGGGGCTTCGTGCCCTTTTCTTCCAGAAGAATACGGACTTTTTTCATGGCATGCAGTTTGGAAATCTCGGACTCGGGATCATCCAAATCACCATAGACGCGAGCATGCGTCGGGCAGCACACCACACACATCGGTTTTTCTCCGTCGTCGGTGCGTTCTTTGCACAGCGTGCACTTTTCCATTACGCCACGGGTGCGAACAGGCACGCGAGCATCGCCGTAATTGAAGTCAGGCTCGCGGTGCGGGTCTTCCCAATTGAATACACGCGCGTTATACGGACATGCCGCCATGCACATACGACAACCGATGCACTTGTTGTAATCAATCTCAACACGCCCCTTGTCGTCTTTATACGTGGCACCAGTCGGGCATACCTTCTTGCATGCAGCGTTTTCGCAATGCTGGCATGCGAGCGCGATATAGGTGCGACTCAAATTCGGGTATTCGCCCACCGCGCCGTCAATCACGTCGCAACCCTCGGTGATTACACGGTTCCAGAGCATGTTCATAGGAACGTTGTTTTGCATTTTGCACGCATTAGCACAGGTATGGCAGCCAATGCAGCGATCAAGGTTAATGCCAATGGCAAGTTTCGTCATTGATTGTCACCTACGCTTTCTTCACTTCGATGAGCGTATCGTTAAAGGGAATGGGCGCCCCAGTGGGCAAATATTCGTCGCGCTCATTGACGTGGTCATTCGTGACGTTTTGCGTGTTGCCCTCTTCGATGAATTTGCTCCAACCTGCCTCAAACGTGCGAGACGACCCTGGACGAACTGCGTTATTTGCGCGTGCCACGCATTTAAACGATCCACGATCATTGAACGCCTCGATCAAGTCGCCGTCGGCGATGCCCCTCGATTCCATATCCTTCGGGTTAAGCTCGAGCACCGGTTTGACAAACTGCTGAAGCCATGCAGCGGCCTTGAAGTGCGAGTGGTTCGAGAAACGCGTGCGCGTCTGCGTAAACTGCAGCGGGTACTTCTCGGCGAGCGGGTTGCCCGCATACGCCTCGTTGTTCTCTTCCCAGTTCGGCCAGCCCTGGCCGACTTCGGCCTGCGACTGGTAATACACTTCCATGCGCTCGGTCGGCGTCTTAAATTTCAGATCCGTGTAACCGCGACGAGGCGCATCAGCATTAGCCATCTTGATGCTGCCGTGGTTTTTAATCAGGGCATCGAACGTAATGCCTTGGTCGGCCAAATCTTTCGAGTTCTCGATTTGATAGCGTACAAGCTCCTCGGCGTCCTTAGGTAGGTACTCTCCCAAACCAACCGATTCGGCGATCAGGCGCATCACGTCGAAGTCGGGCTTGCTGTCGAACAGCGGATCAATGCATTTCGTCTGCAGATTCACGTGGTTATAATCGCTGCGGACGATAGAATGCTCGACTGTATCCTCGAATTTGCTGCATACCGGCAAAACTATGTCAGCGTACTTCACGGTATCTTCGTAGTACATTCCGATATGCACAATGAAATCAAGCGAATCAATCCATTCACGAGTCTTGTTCATGTTCGCCCAATACTGCTGGAAGGTATTGCCAAGCGAGATAATCACATGCACATCGTTTTCGCGAGTGGGGAAGCGATCGGCGCGAACATCGAGCTCGGCGGGCTTGAACTGCTCGGGAAGCTTCCATTCGCCAAGCGCTACGCCATAGCCCGCACCACCGATGGTATGGCCAATGCCGCTGCCCGGTTTACCAATATTTCCCGTAAGAGCCGTGAGCACCATGCCGGCGTGGCCAATAATGTCCGGATTGGAATACTTGTCCGACCCGCCCTGGCCAAATACCAAATAAGCAGGACCGTTCGTAGCGTACTTGCGAGCGACTTCCTCGATCGTGGCAGCATCGATTCCAGTTACGCCTGCGGCCCATTCGGTGGTGTAGTGCGCCTGATTCTTTTTCAAATTCGAAAAAGCAGTCGTCGCCTTCACGCCATCGACATCGAATTCGCCTTCAAGCGCGGCGGTCAAAATCGCAGACGAATACGGAACGGCCTTGCCAACCGTCGCATCCCATACCATGAAATCGCCTGGATCAACTGGTTCACCGGTTTCTTCGTCAACGCCCCACTCTTTGCCCTCGCGCAGCATCTCGCCAGTTTCAGCATTCATCAAAAACGGCAGAGAAGTATGCTCGAGCACGAATTTTTCGTCGTACAACTTATTGTCAAGGATATACGTCATCATACCGAGGTAAAACGCCGCATCGCATCCAGGCTGAATGGGAATCCACTGGTCAGCTTTGCTCGCCGTGGTAGAAAAATGAGGATCAAGCACGATAATCTCGCACCCTGCCTCCTTGGCATCCATGAAGGTATTCGCCTGCATCATGGAAGTCTCCAACAGGTTCGTACCGGCGATAACCAAGGTCTTCGTATTCACCCAATCGCGCGATTCCGCCGTACCGCCACCAAAAACGTCGCCGCCAATGGCAGGCGCCTCGCCATTGCCCGTTCCGCGGTCAATACCCGGCTCAACGCCAGTCGCGCAGCCCAAGAGCGCAGGCAGGAAAGAAAAACGCGGCTCATTAGAGGCGGACATGTACACGGAAGACTTACCGTATTTATCCCACGCTTTATTCAGCTCCTCGCCAATCGTAGCAAGGGCCTCATCCCACGTAATCGCCTCGAACTCATTGCTTCCACGCTCGCCGACGCGACGCATAGGCGTCTGAAGGCGCTCGTCGGAATACACGTGTTGAATCTCAGAGATGCCCTTCATACATACATGGCGATAATACTCGTCAACCGTGTCATTGGGCTGGATCATAGCCAAACGACCATCGCGAACCGTGCACTTCAATGAGCAACGACCCGTGCACATGAACTGGTGCAGCGTATAGACGGTCTTTTCTTCAGCGGCTTCGGGCGCCGTCGAACCGAGCCATCCAGAACAACCGGTCATCGAACCGGCGGCAGCCAGGCCCATAGCCGATACGGCACCAGCTTTGAGAAAGCCTCTGCGGGTTAGGTCGAATTTCGAACCTTGTGCTCCCGTCATGTTTCCTCCTCGAATTAATCCCGAAAGCGCCATCCTAGACACAGACTCCGCATGTTTGCAACCAAAACGAAATTGGGCCTAGGGTTGCGCTCCCCCCTTTGCATGAATCAAAAAAGGCAGGCCAACCTAATGCCCAATATAATACTCTCTTATTGAACTAGTTCAATAGTTCAATGGTTATTTTATTTGAGGATAACTACATTATTTCGAGGTCGCCACGTCAACAAAGCCATCGGCCAGACTGCTCGGTGCAATGAGCACGCCTTGCCATCACGAGCGCTTTCGTAGGATAGATTCATCGCACGAAGCTGCATGGCACCCGGCTCCTGGTTATAGGTGCGCGCCGCATCAACATACATTTCCGAAATGTCCCGTTCAACATCGGCAAGCAGTATGCGAGCGTCTCGCTCTCGCTCAGCCTGAGCCTCGCGTGCAAGCGAATCTTGCAACTCGTTCGGAATCTTAATATTACGAATCTCGACCGAAATAACGCTAATACCCCATTCCTCGCATTTCTCGGCCATGAATTCTTGCAACTCATGATCGAGTTGGCGACGACGCAGCGACAAATCGGTCAAACTTACCTGACCTATAGCGTCGCGAATAGCGGTTTGTGCGGCTCTGCGCACAGCTTGGGGGAAATTCGCAACCTCGAGGCAGGCTTTTTCCGAGTCAAATACAGCCCAAAACAGAATCGCATCAACATCGACGCTCACCAAATCGCTCGTAAGCGCCTGCTCGGCATAGAACGCCGTCGTGATGACTCGTTGATCTATACGCATGGCAACCGAATCAATAAAAGGAATCACCACATAAATACCAGGCTGCGCAATTCTTCGAAAACGGCCAAAGCGCAAGAGAGCCACATGCTCCCATTGAGTCGCAACGCGAAACGTCGACGAAAGAACAAGGCCGGCTATGGCCGATGCAAGCACGGTGTATGGCGACAAGAAAGGCAACGTAAGCACGAAAACGACGCAGAAACCGAGAGCAAACATAAGAATCGCGAAACCATAGACGCCAGCACGCGACGCATCTTTCTCGGAGACGATATTATCCGGAGATTCATGGGAAGCACTCGTAAACGTCTGTTCAGACACGGCGTTATCTTTGGCGCACTGATTCTTTCCAAGCTTCATACGAACATTCCCCCTGCGCGATGTGCAACCGCCGCCGCAGCGTCGGATTCAGAAAGACCGAGCTCTTTCGCCTGCTCTAGAAACGTATCGACGAGCAAATCAATCGCGGCTTTCGCATCAGCAGCTTGAAATCCTTCAGAATTGACTTCTGCCACAAACGTACCCTTGCCGCGCCGCGTTATGACGTACCCATCTTTTTCGATATCGCGATAAACCTTGCTAACGGTGTTGTAGTTCACGCTAAGGAACGAGGACAAATCGCGCACAGTAGGCAACTTGGAACCGGGCGCCACAGTTCCCGACACGACCAAATACACCAAACGATTACGCAACTGCATCCAAATGGGAACACCGCTATTCTCATCGAGGGTAATGAGGTTTTTATCTACCATGGTTGGCGAAAATGCCGTATTTGCTTTCACTGCGGGATTCATGACCCACCCCGATCGAACTTTCGCTTACAAAGCGAGCATAATTGCATATTGAACTATTGCATTATGACACAACAAAACATGGAGCAGAATAAAGAGCCACGCCGACAATGCAAAATCGAAGACACACACCACCTACGAGCACCGAGCACCCATCCACCAATCGAAGGGCGGGCGCAAAGCCGTGTCGCTCGAAGCATGCAAGCACGAGAGGGGCGACGATGCCACATAGCACAAGGCCAACCCAAAAAACGTCCGCCCATTCCCCAAACAGCAGCATGGAGCACGACTGACGCGAAACTTCACTATACACCCAACGCCCGACCAGCAAGGCAACGAGCGAAACCGCCTCGATTGCGCACAAAGCGACTCCTACCCAACGCAGGCAAGAGAAACCCCGGGTGCTTCCCTGGATACAGAAAGCCACTGCGGAAAGAAAGCCGCATCCACAGCTCAAAGCCGAAATAACGAACAACACCACGAGCAGCGGTGTATTCCAAAAATCAACGGAATTCATAGAGGCGAGCAGAACACCCGTATAGCACATGATACCCACGGCGATTATGGAGCCAGTGAATTCAAGAAGGCGAAAGCAACGGCAACGAACCCGCAAAAGCAGCAACGCGGCAACCATTGAAAAAACGGCAAGCGCAAGAGCGATAAGCCATGCGCCGACCGAAACAAGCGAACGAACCGGATTCAAAAACGTAAAGACAATCGCAGCAGGATTTCCTAAATCGAGGAACAACATGAGCGCAGCAATGCCCAACAGCACTGGCGCACCACAAAAGCCCACGCGGGATGCAAGGGAAACGAAGCGCATGTTCGCGAAAGAGTTCCCAAAATAATCAAGAGCCGCAGCAATCACGAACGATCCAGCCGCAGTTCCAGCAAAAAACAAATACCACACTGCAAAATCGCTGAACATAGGTTCACCTCAGCAAAAAGAAGAGATGCGACGCCCCTGTCGCATCTCGAATTCTACCCTATCCCTTATGCGCATATACGCTGCCTATAAGGCCGAGCAGCGCGAAGTTCACCATCATGAACGACGATCCGTAGCTCATGAACGGCAACGGAATGCCCGTAATGGGCATAAGCCCAATGTCCATGCCGATATTCTCGAGAATCTGGAAGAGCCACATGCCCACAATGCCCATCACGATGAGCGTCCCGAACAAATCGCTCGACTCGCGCGCGATGCGAATCGACACCAGAATGAGCGCCAAATACAGCGCGAGAAGCACCAGGGCGCCCATAAAACCGAACTGCTCGGCAAGCACGCAGAAAATGAAGTCAGTCGCCGATTCCGGAACGAAGCCCAGGCTCGACTGCGAGCCATTGAGCAGGCCTTTTCCGAAAAAACCACCCGAGCCGATAGCAATCATAGCCTGATTGAGGTTAAAACCCGTGCCCGTCACGTCGGCGCTCGGATCCAAGAACACAAGCAAGCGGTTGCGCTGGTACTGCTTCAGCAAAACATAATCGCCCGTCGCGTTCTTCAGCACCTCGTCAATCGCGAACACCGCGACGATCAACCCCACGAACACGCCAAGTAGCACGATCAAATACTTCCAGCGCGCGCCACCCATAATAAGTGCCACGGCGCCAATGACCAAGTAGACCAGACCCGTTCCCAAGTCGGGCTGCGTCATGATGCACAAAAACGGAATCGCAATATACGCGAGCGCTCTGATAAACTCACGCGGATCGTCGAGCCTGCCACCGAACTTCGACATAACGGCGGCATCGAGCAAAATCACGGTGATTTTCGCGAATTCGCCCGGCTGCAGCTGAATGCCGATTTTGATCCAGCTTTGCGCGCCTTTGCTCTCGACGCCAATGACGGGCAAATGTGGCGACAAAATGAGCACCACGTTCACGATAAGCAGGAGCGTCGTGTAATTCGCAAGACGACGATAATCGAAGGAATAAAAGATGAGCATGGCGACAACACCCATTGCCACGCCCATGAGCTGACGCGAGAACGAATAGTTCTCGTTCGTTTGAATCGCCGACCATACCACGAGCAGGCCGTAGCCCAAAAGCGCCACAACCACCAGCACCAAAGGAACGGGAACGGCATCGATGGCACGTTTTGGGCGGCCCGACCCGCCCAACGGCGATGCGCTGACATACTGCCCCTTCGGCGTGCGCACACGGTCAATTTCGTTGAAACCAGCCATTTAGTCCACCCGTCCAGCGCCCGTTCCGGCGTACTCGATAATCTCAGTCACTTCTTCGATGACAGCAGGATCGCCCGAAATTGTGCCGTCGCCAAGCTTGATGCAACCATCCATAACGGCGGCGGCAATAGGAGCCGCGGCATCGGCGCCCGCGCCGCCTTCGGTAATAACACATGTCACGACATACTTCGGATTGTCGTAAGGCGCATACATCGCAAACCACGCGTAACCATCGTGGTCGGCCCATTCGCCCGTACCCGTTTTGCAAGCGCATTGGTAATCGTATTGCTTGAGCATAGTGGGCAGGCCACCATCTTCTTCAGCAACGCCGCGAAGCGCGTCTCGCATGATCTCGAGATGTGCTTTCTCGACATCGGGCATCGTGCCCTTCTTCGGCTCACGCGAAACCACTGTCTCACCTGAAGAATTGCGCACTTCCTTCAGAAGATTCGGCACAGGAAGCGTTCCCGTGGCGATACCTGCATAGCCCACGGCCATTTGCAGAGGCGTCACGAGCACGTTGCCTTGGCCAATCACCATGTTGGTCATATCGCCCGGCTGCCACTGGCCCTCTTCGGGTGCGTTACGGAAGTATTCCTTTTTCCATTCAGGCGTCGGTATAACGCCCTGCGCTTCGTCGGGAAGCTCGATGCCCGTCTTCGAACCTAAGCCAAATTCCTTGATGTAGTTTTGCATGGCATCGTCGCCGATTTTAGAGCTCGCGTCATAAAAGTTCTTTGCGATTTCGTAGAACACGACGTCACACGACACCACAATGCCGCGTCGAAGGTCAATTGCGCCATGGCCCGTTGTAAGCCAGCATTTCTGTGCATACGCTTCGCCGAAACCCGTCCATGTACCCGAGCAATTCCACGAAGTCGAAGAACTCGCGAACCCATAATTGAGCGCGGCAAGGCCGGTAAATGCCTTGAATGTCGACGCGGCCGGATACTGGCCCGCAATACAGCGATTCATGAGCGGCGCGTATGAACTATCGGAATTGTTGTAGCGATCCCAATTTTCTTGAGACACACCGCCAACGAAATTCGTCGGATCAAACGTGGGGAAATTCGCCATGCAAACCACGTTGCCCGTATCGACCTCCATAGCCACAACAGCGCCAGCCGTGCCTGTGCCGCCACCTATAACGCCATTGGGAGCAATGAGCTCTTTAAGCTTCTGCTCGGCAATCGATTGCACACGCGCAGAAATCGTGAGATACACGTCGTTGCCCTGGCTGGCCGGCGTTTCGCTTTTCACCTCATGCACCACGCCATCGGCATCCGTCACGACCACGCGTTCACCGTGCGCGCCGGAAAGGTAGCCGTCGTATACCGACTCAACGCCAGACTGGCCGACCTCGTCACCGCTTTCATAATCCATTCCCGCAGGCGGATTTTTCAAAACGCTGTCGGAAACCGTGCCGACATAGCCAAGCACTTGGCTCGCGAGGGCTTTATACGGATATACGCGATGCGTACGCTCCTGCACATCGACGCCCGGAAACGCATCGGGGTGCTCGGCAATAAAAGCAACGTCGCGGCTTCGCGGGGCCGACGACACCTCGCGCTGGGCCTGCGCGCCACCCGACGTGTCTTTGATGCGTTGGCGCACAACGGCATAAGGCAAACCGAGCAAAGCTGAAAGGCGCAGAAGCGTTGTGCGGTCGTCAGCTACATCGGCATCGGCCAAAACGGCGGGACGCGTTTTGTTGTCGACCATCACGATGCCCTGCGTATCGAAAATACGACCGCGTGCGGCAGGCGTCTTAATGGTTGTGTACTGATTCTCGTTGGCTGCTTCCACATACTCTTTGCTCGAAAGCACCTGCATGCTCCACAACTTCGCCGTCAAGCTGCCAAACACAGCCGCAATAAGCACGCCGATTGCCATGAAGCGCGATTTCAATCGCTCGCGCACTCCGCCGGTCGCAGCACCCATGGGAGAGCTCGTGCCCACCGAAGAAGAGCTCGTACGCGTCTGGAACGGGGTGGCCGAGCCAATCGATGTCACCGATTTCGGCACGGAGCTGCCAGGTTTGATGTTTCGGGCCCTAAAGAAAACGAAAAGCGCCACGCCTGCAACGACGATAACGACAAGCGCGGCCATGATAGCGTAAACCATGCGACACCCTTAGCGAAGACGAACGGTCGAGGAAGTTGGCGCCTTGTGAGAAGGCGCTGCCGCCGCAAACATGTGCGTCGTAATAGGCAGCACGATAAGGGCCATCGCGCAATCGTAGAGCGCACAAGGAAGCGCACGTTGGCCAAGCGCTTCGATGACCGACACATCAACCGACAAAATATAAAAACCTGCATAGAGCACTTCCACCAGAAGAAAGCACCCCATAGAAATAGCAAGCGAAGCACCAAGCGTATCGTTGCCGAAGAAACCCGCCGCCCGGCTCGTAAGAAATGCGATAAGCGTATAGAGCCCAGCACACACGCCGACCGTCGATGTTCCCACAAGGTCCATGGCAAGACCTGCAAAAAATGCCATCACAAGCACCGAATCACGTCGCAGAAGCATGGCAGCAATGCCTACGTAAACCAAGACGAAATCGGGCATTGACCCAAGGATGACAAGATTGGGCGCGAGTACGATTTGCAGCACGACAGAGACCACGGCACCCAGCACAAGCAGCACCGACTCACGCATGCCTACGCACCGCCTTCGGAGGAACCGCCATCGGAAGACGAAGCATCGCTCGTACCCGAAAGGTCGCCTTCGGACCCCATGCGAAGAACGACCGTAAGTTCCTCCAGCGGATCGGCGGAGCTGAACGGTTCCACCACAATAGTTCGATCCGACGTTCCCGCCGCATTGATGACGTTCACGACCGTGCCCAGCGCAACGCCGCGGAAATACGAACCGCCCAGACCCGACGTGATAACGACATCGCCCACATTGACTTCGGTCGAAGTATCGAGGTCTTCCAAATACAGAAGGCCCGCGATGGAGCCGCGCACCACGCCTTCGGCGCGATTCGACTGCAACACGACTGAAACGCCCGATTGGGGGTCAGAGATCAAACGAACGCGGCATGTGAGCGGCGAAACCTCGATAACCTGACCCACCAAGCCGCTGCCGCCAACAACAGGAAGGCCGCACTCAACGCCGGAGGCAGAGCCAACGTTGAGCGTAACCACGCGATTCCAGGCATCGGTCCCCTTGCCGATTACGCGACCCGTAACGCCTGAAAAATCGTATTTATCGGACAGGTCGAGCAAACCTTGCAGTCGCTGAGCCTCGCCGCGGTATTCCTGAAGCTCGGCAAGCTGAGCCTTGAGCTGAGCATTCTCGTCGCGAAGCTGCGTGTATGAGGAATCGGAGGCCGTGGCGTTTTGAATCGCATCGCCCGCGGCGTCTTCGGCATAGGCAACGCCCACACCCACAAACTGAAGAGGCGCTGCAACCATGCCCACCCCCGCCTGCACGCTGTGCACGGGGCCGGAAGACTCCTCATTGGAATACACGCTCGAAAGCACGGCGGAAACGATGAGCAGCACAACAAGAAGTGCGGCGCCGCCAATCGTCTTCGATGAGTCATTGAGCATTTGTTGTTTTCGGGCCATAGGTGTCTAAAGCTCGCTTCCTTCTATAAAACGATGCGCCGAGCCTGTTGCAGCCCGGCGCAAAGTGAATCCTATTTCTTGCGCCGCCGTGCGCGGACGCTCATTATTTCGAACGCATCAACGTTTGTTTGAGCGCCGTAGGGGTCTCAAGAACCTTAAGGCAACCCATGGCGACGTTCGTAAGCGCCGTTTCGCTCGTCCAAACGGGAATCTCGAGGCGCGACGTGAGATAGCGATCGAGGCCAGAGAGCAGGCCGCCGCCGCCCGTGAGCAAAATGCCATTCGAAATGATGTCGCTCGCGAGGTCGGGGTTGGTTTTCTTGAACGTTTCTTTGATGTGCACAACCATTTCTTCAATGGGAGGCTGAAGCGCCGCACGAACGTCTTCCGACTGAATCGTAACTTCGCGAGGCTGTTCGGTAACGACGTCCTGGCCAGAAATGATCATGTCTTTCTCACGGCCATCTTCGAAAGGAAGAATAGAACCGATTTTGATTTTGATGATTTCGGCCGTGCGCTCGCCCACTTTGATGCCGAGCAGGTCACGCAGATACATGGCGATTGCCTCGTCCATCTTGTTGCCTGCCAAGCGAAGCGACGAAGACGTCACGATGCCGCCAAGGGAAATAACAGCGACTTCGGTGGTACCGCCGCCGATATCGACCACCATGGAGCCGGTAGGTTCGGTCACGGGCAAGTCGGCGCCCATGGCGGCGGCCATGGGTTCCTCGATGAGGTACGCCTGGCGAGCGCCCGACTGAATAGCGGCTTCGAACACGGCGCGCTTTTCAACCGAAGTGGCGCCGCACGGAATGCAAATAACAATGCGGGGCTTCGCCTGCCACGGATAGCGACGCTCAATGGCCTTGTTGATAAAGGCCGAAAGCATAGCCTCGGTCACGTCGTAATCGGCGATAACGCCATCGCGCAACGGATGCTCCGCCGAAAACGCGTCGGGCGTGTGGTTAATCATCTGCTTGGCTTCATGACCCACTGCGAGCACGCGATGCGTGCTGCGCTCAATGGCGACAACGCTGGGCTCGTTAAGCACAACGCCCTCGCCGGTTATAGCAACAAGCGTGTTCGCAGTGCCCAGGTCGATTGCCAAATCGACCGAAGAAGCACCGCCGAAACCGCCGGTAAACTTGCTGAAGAAGTCCATAAACGACATAGAGAGTGTCCTTTTCCGCTTCGTTTTCTCTACGTGTGATAAGCGCGTCGACAACATCGAACATCGCGAATATACCAGCTTGGTATTCTATCACGCGAAAGAGCAGTACTCGCCGCAGGAGAAAGATGCACATAATTCGATAATGCAGGGCACCCATAACATGTCCCACCGAAGCGCACGGCGAACAAAGCGATTGCGCCCCGAGATGCCAGGCACCCCAGGGCGCAAACAAAACCATGGCGGGCTTACAAACGAATCGCCCAGGAATTCGTCGCATCGATCGCCTGCGCGACTCGCTCAATAACCTCAGACGAAGGCTCGCTTTCAACGTTGAGGAACACGAGTACCTCGCGGCAATCGGCGCGCTTGCCAATAGCCATAGTCGAGATATTGATGCCCTCTTCGCCCAAAATGGTGCCCATGCGGCCTACCTGGCCAGGCTCGTCGGCATACGTAAAAATCAGAGCATGGTCGCCCGGCACCACATCGAGTCGATAACCCAAAATCGAAACAACATGGACCTCTCGATGCGCGCCTGGCACGGTTGCGGAAATCTCCAAGCCATCGGCCTCCATGCTCACAATGGAATCATAGCCACGCGAATCGCTCGCCTGCTGGGCCTCCATTTTAATGCCGTGGCGACGCGCCGAGGCATCGGCGTTTTCGGTTGACACGCTCGCCTGACCCTCACGCGACAGCATGCCCGAAAGCGTCGCCGCTGAAAGCACCTGCATATCGCCCGCACATGAACCCGAGGCGACAATAGAAAGCGCCTTGGGAACTTCGCGCGCGAGCTGCGTGAGCACGCTTCCGCACATCTGACATGCGGGAATATAGGCGGCAGCGGCCTCGTCGACTTCCTTGGAAACCATGTTCACAACCGTCGGCACCACGAGGCCCTCAAGGCCGTTGGCGACGTAACGTGCGATATTCACGCCGGCGCGCATTTGCGCTTCAAGCGTATTGGCCCCCAAATGGGGAGTGAGCACCGCGCGGTCGAACTCGGCGAGCGGCGTTTCCGCGGAAGGCTCGGCCTCGAGCATATCGATGCCGCACGCAAAAACGCGGCCGGCCGCCATGAAATCGGAAAGGGCCTTTTCGTCAATGACGCCGCCTCGTGCCGTGTTCACGATGACAACGCCATCTTTCATCTGGGCAAACTGTTCAGCTGCAAACATATGGTACGTGCCATCGGTACGGGGAACGTGCACCGTGATGAAATCGGCGATGGGAAGCACTTCGTCCATAGAATCGAACAGCGCGACGCCGAGCTGGCTCGCGCGAGCCGCCGAGCAATACGGGTCGAAGCCCACAACGCGCATGCCGAACGCGTGGGCGCGCTCGGCAACGAGACCGCCAATGCGCCCAAGACCAAAAATGGCAAGCGTCTTTTCATAGAGTTCGTGGCCCATGAAGCAATCGCGGCTGAATTTGCCCGCATGCATCGCAGCATCGGCGGCGGGAATTTCGCGAGCCGCCGAAAGCATGAGCGCCATAGTATGCTCGGCTGCCGAAACGATATTGCTCGTAGGAACGTTGCATACGGGAATACCACGCTCGCTTGCAGCATCGACATCAATGTTGTCGCACGTCACACCAGCACGGCCGATAATCTTGCAATTCGTTGCCGCCTCGATCACCTCACGCGTGACCTGGGTGGCAGAGCGAACGATAAGGGCATCATAGGCCCCGACGCACTCGAGCAGCTCGTTCGGGGACAGGCCGAAGCGCTCATCGACTTCGTAGCCCTTCCCTTTCAAAATGTCGATGCCCTCGTCGACGATTTTATCGGTCACCAGAATCTTCATTGCGATTCGCCTTTCACCGCGATCACGCCCGCACTGCGCGGTGCGCATTTCGTTATAAGAGATTCGTCGATTATACCCACGCTTCCTTTCGAATCGCGAAACCTTCGGCAAGCGAGCACAGAGCATCTCGCGGGCGGCAAATTGACGATTCGTGAACATCGATCGCGTTCGCTTGCGCCGCGCCACAGCATTTTGCTAAGGTTGCCCGTCGCAATGTTTCAAGATTACGCCAACATATATCGGCACGTGCGCCGCATCGAATCCTTCCTCGCCGAAGAAGGAGCGCCTACGCACGCCCCCGCGGCCCCCTCGCTTTCCTCAATGCTGATCTGAGGCCATCCCCAAATCCCATAGATGCGCCGTTTCCGCATAACGCGGTTGTCGCATCGCGCTTCTTTTCATCGCTTCACAGAGCGATATGTCCTTTTGCGCTCAAATCCCAAACGAAGGAGATCTTTTGACATCCAATCAAGCTTCCGGAAAAACAACCGCACGACAAATCCGTATCGTGGGAGTCGTGGTGTTCGGCGCGTTTTTAGCGCTGCTGAATCAAACCGTCATGTCGCCCGCGCTACCCGCAATCATGACCGACTTCGGCATCGATGCCTCGACGGCACAATGGATCATGTCGATTTATCCGCTCGTGAGCGGCATCATGGTGCCTGTTTCAGCATTTCTGATTGACAGGTTCTCGACCCGCGTGCTCTTCTTCGCCGCCACGGCAGCATTCGCCGCAGGAACCGCGCTTTGTGCAGCAGCGCCGACGTTTTTCCTGCTCATTTGCGGTCGCGTGCTGCAAGCGGCCGCCTCGGGCGTGCTTTTGCCGCTTGTTTCCGTCGTCCCGATGCTCGTCTTCCCCGTTGAAAAACGCGGCACCGCCATGGGCGTTGCGGGCATCGTGATGTCGGCCGGCCCCGCCGTTGGCCCCGTGCTTGGCGGCGCGATCATCGACGCCTACGGCTGGCGCGTAACGCTCGGTTGCATCGTGCCGCTCGCCCTTGCCGTGCTGCTCTGCGGCGTATTTTTGCTCGAAAACGTCGGCGAAGCAAAGCGCCCCAAACTCGATGTCGCATCAATCGCGCTTTCCACCATCGCATTCGGTGGCCTGCTCTACGGATTCTCGAGCGCCTCGACACTTGGCTGGACGAGCATCGCAGTGCTCGGCACTATTATTGCGGGCATTGTATGCCTTATCGCATTCGTCAAACGCCAGCTTACGCTCGAGGAGCCGCTGCTCGATTTGCGCTGCCTGAAATCGAGCGACTTCGCCGTTGCCGCCATCGTGGTGACGCTCATCAACGCGGCGTGCCTCGTCACCAACACCCTGCTCCCCATTCTGCTCCAAACGGCCATGGGCGCATCGGCGCTCGAAACGGGCATTGTCATGCTGCCCGCGGCTGCAGCCGGCATTCTCATCAGCCCTATCTCGGGTATCGTATTCGACAAGTTCGGCCCGCGCACGATTTCCGTGGGAGGCCTCGTGCTTATGACCGCAGCGCTCTTCGCCCTGTCTCGCATGAACGCGAACTCATCCATCGTGCTCGTAGCCGTGCTTTGCGCGGCTCAAGCCGTGGGGCAATCTCTCGCGAACATGCCCGTAAACACATGGGGCATCAATGCGCTTCCCAATGACAAAATCGCCCATGGCAACGCAATCGCCAACACCGGCCGCCAAGTTGCCGGCGGTTTGGGCACGGCGCTTGTCGTGACCCTTATGACGAGCGTCACCGCGAGCTCTCTGGGACAAGGCATGGCAACCGAAGCCGCAACGGCAGCAGGAACAAGCGCCGCCTATATGGCGTGCGCAGCAATTGGCCTGGTCGCGCTTATCTTCGGCGTGCTGAAGATACGCAACCCGAAACGCCAAGAAAGCGTGCATGTTCTCGAAAAGAACGGCGTCAAGGTAAGCGAGTAGCGGCGAAAAACACTTCGCCAAGCAGTTGAAAGGCGCCAGGACCGGCGCCAGACGAACCGCCAAGAAGCCTTGCCCGCGAGAAGCGCTATCGCTTCGCTGCAAAAGACCCCTTTACAACGAAACGCCCAGGTGCAACAAGCGCCTGGGCGTTTACTTTTACAGTGCTTTTCATCGGTGCTTCTACCCGTGAGGCATTTGCTCCACGAAACAACGTTCGTTTGAACACGGTCTTACAATCCCGAAAACCGATAGGCGCGTTCCGCCTTAGGCCACAACATTTGGCTTGCGCGCTGTAAGCACACGGGGCCGTCCAGCCAAGTCGTCGACAATGCGAACGTCGGTAAAGCCACAACTCTCGGCAAAAGTCGCTGCCGCATCAAGGCAGGTCTCATGAAGCTCCACGGCAAAGCCGCCGCCAGCCGCAAGGGCACGAATCGCCCACGTCGCCAAGGGCCTATACAAATCAAGGCCATCGCATCCGCCGTCGAGCGCGAGTTCGGGTTCATGCTCGGTTACCTCGATCGGCATGTCGTCGAGCACCTGTGTAGGAATATAGGGCGGGTTGCTCACAACGAGAGAAAGCTTGCCCATAAAACGATCCCCCACAGGCGCGCCCAAATCGCCCTTAAGCACGGCAACGTGCTTTTCCAGGTTCAAAGCTGCCACGTTCTCTTTCGCAAGAGCGATTGCCTCGGGAGCAATATCGCAGGCCAGCACGCGCGTTTTCGGGTTTTCGAAAGCGATAGAGCACGCAATGCAGCCCGAGCCCGTGCATATGTCGGCGACATACAGCACGTCGTCGCACGAGCTATCGGCCTCTTCGTGAGAAGCCTCGATTGTGGCATCTGCGACACGCTCGACCTCGTCTCCAACACCCCTAGCCCCATCTTGGCCCGGCAGCGCTCCATCGACCACACCCGACGCTTCAAGATCCGCTTTCGCTGCGGCTTCCGCCTGCAGCTCCTCAAATTCATCCACCGTGAGGGTTGAATCCAAAGCACGGCGACGTTCGGGGGCGGGCAAAAGAGCCAACGCCTCGCTCACGAGCACTTCCGTTTCGGGACGCGGAATGAGCACGCCTTCGCGCACTTTCACGGCAATATGTCGGAAGGCCACCTCGCCCGTGATGTACTGAAGCGGCTCGCCCGCGCCCCTACGCGCTACCCAATCGCGCAACGTAGCGCGCTCATCAGGCGAAAGGGGGCGCTCGAAGTTAACATATAGCTCGACGCGACGCATATGGCACGCCTCGCACAAGAGCCACTCAGCCGAAAGGCGTGGGTTTTCGTCGCCCTTGCGCTCAAGGTAGCTGCGGCACCAATCGAGCGCCGCCTGAATGGTCCACACCTCGTCGGACATTTCTCTCTTCTCTCTCTTCGCGAAAAGGCGCCGCGCTCTGCAACAAATAAAGAAGTACGAGCCCCGTCGTGCGTCATAAGGCACGCCTGGAACGTTGTGCCGTTGCCGTATGACGGGGCTCGTCCGGCGGGATGCGACTCTTCCTTACTCGGTCGCCTGCTCGAGCTTCCTTGCGCGATCGGCAGCCTGAAGCGCCGTAATCACGTCACCCAAATCGCTGCCCATGAGCACGCCCTGGTAGGTGCCATTGTAGCCAATACGGTGATCGGTCACGCGATCTTGGGGAGCGTTGTACGTGCGAATCTTCTCGGAACGATCTCCCGAACCAATCTGCGCCAGACGTTCAGCGCCCTCGGCCGCCTGCTGCTCGGCAAGCATTTTCTCGTAGAGGCGCGCACGCAGAACGGCCATTGCGGCAATCTTGTTTTGCAGCTGCGACTTCTGGTCCTGAGACTGAACAACAAGACCGCTGGGAAGGTGCGTGATGCGCACAGCGGAGTCGGTCGTGTTAACGCACTGACCACCCGGGCCGCCTGCGCGATACACATCGATGCGCAGATCGTTCTCATTGATGTCGACCTCGACCTCGTCGGCTTCAGGAAGCACGGCGACCGTAGCAGTCGACGTGTGAATGCGACCCTGGCTTTCCGTCTTCGGAACGCGCTGCACGCGATGCACGCCGCTCTCGAACTTCATGACGGAATAAACCTTGTCGCCCTTCACCTTGAACTGAATTTCCTTATAGCCGCCAGCATCGGAGGGGCTCACATCCATAGTTTCGGTCTTCCAACGCTGCGAATCGCAGAAGCGCAGGTACATCTTGTACAAATCGCCTGCGAAAATGGCGGCCTCGTCGCCACCGGCGGCAGCGCGAATCTCGACGATGATGTCTTTCTCATCGGCGGGGTCGCTCGGGATGAGCATGTACTTGATTTCCTCTTCAAGCGAAGGAAGCTGCGCTTCGGCGGAAGCGATAGTTTCCTGGGCGAGCTCGCGCATGTCGGGATCGTCGAGCATTTCCTTCGCATCGTCGATGTCGTCGCATGCCTGAAGGTATTCACGAGCCTTGGCCACAAGCGGGCCCTGGTTGGAGTATTCCTTGGTAAGCTTGGTGTATTCAGCGTGGTTGTTCAGAATCGCCGGGTCGGAAAGCTTGTTCTGGAGCTCCTCGTAGCCAGCGATGATCTTCTCGAGCCTGTCTCGCATGGTTCATCCAATCGATTGATATGCCGCATAGCGGCCGCATGATTTGCGTATAAGTTGCCAAACGAGAATACTATCACGTAAAACGCCCGCTCACGCGCTTTCCACAGCGAAAAAGGCTCCTATTTTCCGAAATTGAAAGGAGCAAAGAACCACACGACGCGGCCGAGAATGTGCACGGAATCGTTGCCATTCTCGGCAGCCGAATATTTCTTCTTTTTGAAACGTGGGTCATAAGAGTTGGGAACGAGTTCCACGGAACTCTTATAGAAGTTCACGATTTTGACGGTCGCATCAGTTCCGCCCACGCGCACAGCGTATATTTTCCCGCTGACCCATTCCGCATCGGGGTCGATAAGCGCAATGCACCCATCCGGAATACAGCGATTCATCGACTCGCCCGATACGCGCAGCAAAAAAGAATCTGGATAGGCATTGTAAATGTGCCCCGGAATTGGCATGGTTTCATCAACGTCCATCATCTCAATCGGCGTTCCCGCAGCAATCGCCCCATAAAACGGCACTTGAACCACATCGAGGCCCCTTGCTCGTTTGAGCGTTTTGCAGGCATATCCGCATTCTTCACTGAAAATGTCGTCGTGGGAGAGCTCGGGGAAGGCCTCGAAAAACTCGCTAGCATTTACTTTTCGGGGAAGGCTCTTGCCGTCTTCCCACGCAGATATCGACGTCTGGGAAACTCCAAGAATATTGCCCAGCCCTTCTTGCGAAAAGCCCTTGTGCGCGCGAAATGCCTGAATATTTCGCCCAATGAAATTTTCCATAGATTCCCCTTTTCAACTGCGGATAAAAGTCTAACAGGTTGAATAATGGGCATAATTGACATGGAAGGATTACCAGTTAAACTGGTAACTACTTATGCTTTGAAATACGAATGGAGATGGGGCATGAAAAGCTGGATGCAGCAAGCCCGCGAAACGACGGGGCTTACTACCATCGAATGTGCCAAGGCGCTTCTCCTGTCAGAAAAAGACTATCTCATAAGGGAAAACAACCCCGGCATGTTAACGATCGACGAGCTCGTGGCGCTCAGCTTCGAGCTTAACGACGAGAGCCGCCGCATCATCGTCGAAGGCGTTCGCAGCGCGATTCTGTAGGACCCTCCACCGTTTTGACAAAACCAAACGTATCTTTCTCGCACCACGCACCACAAACACACGAATCTGTCCGCCGAATTGAGCCAAAAAAGGCGTCTGAACAGCAGATTTATATGAAGTGGAGTATACTTTTCCTCAGTTAGAGGGCTCTAAGCCCCATGGCCACAGAATGTGGAGGTGCGCAATGTCGAACAAGCACGAATTCAAAACGATCGTTGTCCCCTACGACGGTTCCGACCAAGCGAAACATGCCTTTTCGATGGCATGCGACCTTATCGGCGACGACCCCGATGCCAAGCTCATGCTGTTGCACGTCGTGCCTTCAGGCATGGTCGGCACAATGGACAATGCCGAAGGCAACACCATTGATGGAGTACCGTGGGGCTTGCTCGATTACGAGACGTACAAAGACGTGGTACATGCCGCCCTCGATCGCGTGAAGAAGGAAGTGCTCGACAGCCTTGGCGACAGCGTCCACGACGAGCGTATTACCGTTGAAGCCGTCGCCGATACCTCGCCTGCGGAGGCAATTGCGAAGTATGCCGCGACGCACGGTGCCGACCTTATTGTTATGGGGCGCCGCGGATTGGGCGCATTGCGCGGCATGCTCGGCTCGGTAAGCTACGGCGTGCTCCACAGCGCAGAAATGCCCGTGCTCACCGTGAAGTAGCCCGACCTGCCTATATAAAGGCTGCAACACGCCCATAATGCAAGGCTGGACACCGTAGGGCGCCCAGCCTTTTCATTGAGGAAAGCCCGAAACGAAAAGTGCCCGAAAGCACGTTTCCGCGCATTCGGGCACTCGTTCTTCCAGCGTTGTGAAATCAGAATGGCTACGATGCAACGGCAGCATTATTCGCAGCGACTTCGGCAGCGTTTTCGGCAATCGTGCCGTCGTTTACCTCCATGGCTTGAGCAACCTTGCTCGCCGCGCTCGATGCAGCGTCGGCGGCATCGGCAGCGGGCACGAAGGTCAGTTTCTTCGCAACCTCAGCGATGCCCGAAGCCTTCACGACGGCCTTAAATGGCTCCGGAGCCTCGAACATAGATCCGTCGGCGTTGATGGGGGCGATGATTTCAACCTCATAGGCACCCGGGTCAATTTGCACGCGCGTCGATGCGTTCAATGTGAGTGCGGTGCAGAAATCAACGGCTTCGCCAGCGTCGCTCGTGCCAGAGATGTGGGCAATGGCAGGCGATGCCGTCTCGGCGTCATATCCCTCGGCAGAGATACGCATGCCAAGCGTTCCCTTTTCTGCCGCTGCCTGCTGCTCGGCAGTGGGCTGTTCGTTTTCGATGGCCTGCGCAGCATCGGCCATCGACGAATCGGAACCCTTTCCCGCATCACGGGGCATAAGCACGAAAATAATCGCGGCAACGAGCACCACGACGATAAGGCAGCCAACCACCACGGCGGCTTTTTTCTTTGCAGGAGTGTCCACGCACTCGCGAGGCTCGTCCGGCGCCTGATCCATCTCGTTGTTTTCTTTATGCTGCATATCTTCGGCCATTGCGCGCCCGCCTATCGTCGATCGAACAAGAAGGCACCGCACGCACTCTTTAAACCGGTGCCCTCCTCTTAAACCTCGTTATTGTACGCCCCTAATGTGGGCAGGTCCTTCTTCACCAAGGCTCGTCACATGGTTCTCATCGACCACACGCACTCCTACGTCACGTAACGCATCGGCGGCAATGCCCCATCCCTCACGAAGCGTTCCGGAAAAGGTGCCGTCAAACACCGTTCCGCATCCGCACGAGGGACTTTTCGATTTAAGAATCGCGACGCGAGCTCCGCTCGATTGGGCCTTTTCGACAGCGATGCGCGCGCCCGCCTCGTACTGCGCCGTGCAATCAATCCCATCAATGGAAATCGCACGCACGCCATCGGGCGTTTTGCGCAGCTCGCACGGCGCATGAGGCACCGTCAAGCCGCCCTCGGCTTCAGGGCACAAAGGAATCAGAGTGTGACCAACATCGGCAAGGCTACATACCGCTTCACAGCGCTTCGACCCACCATCGTAGCGGCACGAATGTCCAAGCAAACACGCACTCACGAGAATATCCACCGATTGCCAGCCTTTCGTGGAATAAAGGGAACGTAATTCGGCTCATGCGCCACCGCAGCACCCGGTGAGCACCGCGCATGAAGAATATACGTCGCCATCTTAGCGCAAGAAAGAACGGTGGCATGGCGCCACAGCACCTCAAGCGCCCCAGGCCAAAGCGCGGGCACCCGCCCCGCCTATTGCCGTGCATGGCCGCGCACAGGAAACCCTTACGCGAAACTGACAAGCGTTTCGCATTTCGGCAAAGACAGCCGCATGCCGCCCATCGCAGGTCCCGAGTACGATACAATCTCAGCATCAGTCAACAAAGCGGCAGCAATCGCCAAATCGGCCTTGTTGATTCCCGCTGAAATGCCCTCCCTGAAAGGAAGCCATCATCATGAACTGCCCGAATTGCGGAAAAGAATCTGTCGAAGGCGCGAAATTCTGCGAATCCTGCGGCGCGCCGTTGGTTTCCGAGGTAAGCGACCCCGCCGCCCCCGTTCCCCCCGCTCCCGCATCGCCCTTCAATGCCCCAGAGCCGTCGATGCCCGTCGGCACCAACGCAGCACAGTCGAGCGCACCCCAGGCTCCCGCGCAAACACAATCGGGCTATGCGCCTTACGAGCCGCCCGCGCAGCCATACGGCACCCAAAACGGCTATGCTGCCCCCAATGCCAATACGCAGCAGGGTTACTACACCCAGCCCGGTCCTTCGCAACAAAACCCCAATCAGAATGCATACCAAGCACCGTATGGCCAGCCTGCGTACCAAGGCGCATACGATAGCGCGATTTACCCCATGTCCGATTCCGATCGCACATTGCGCCTCATTAACTTCATCCTGTGCCTTGTTTCGACCATCACCTGCGCCCTTTTGATCATCCCTCTCGCATGGATGCTTCCCATGACCATCATCAGCTGGGGAATTTACAAGGGTAAGAAGCGCAACACCACCGCATTTGGCGTGTGTACGCTCCTGTTCGTGAACCTTATTGGCGGCATCTTGCTTTTGTGCTCGCACAAAGACCAATAGCGGCGGCACCGCAGCAAAGCTCGAACAACCCGAAGTTCAACCTCAAGAAAATGGCCCGCAATGGGCCATTTTTTCATATGCGGCTGTCGCGCCCACGCATTCGCTTGCCGTCGAAGCACGAAGACCGACCGATACGCAAGAAACCTCACAAAGGGAATTCGACAGCTCGTGTCCTAGCGTTTTTGCAGCACCACATAGCGATTCATCGCGCCGCTCTTTCCATCGGCGGAAAAACGCGCAACTTCTCGCGCCTTGCCCCCTTCACACGCAGCGGCAACAAGCGCATCGATTTCAAGCTCTTCGAAATCATGGCAATAGCGCCACAGGCCAGGTTCATTTTGCCACCCAAGGAAGTAATCGCCTGCTTCAAGCTGAGACGCATCGAACCCAGCAGAAGCGAGCTCGCTCTTCGCCTTTGAATTCCACGCTTCGGCCTTTTTCACAAACTTCTCGTCGCCCATGAATTGCCAAAACGACGCACATACAACACCACCCGACGCTGTCTTCTGAAGAAGCGCATCAATGAGCCGCACGCGAAGCCCAAACGAGGGAACGTGGTGGAAGAACCCAAAACATCCGACCAGGTCACACGCGCCAGCATCGATTGCGTGCGCCAAACCCACGCCGACCGCAAGCTCACCAATGATGTCAAGATTTTGGAAACAAGTAGAAAAGCCCTCGCCACCGGGCAGGTGAGGAACCAGCCCCGCACAGTCATCGACAGCGAAGTAGTCGATTTGGCGACCGCGAAGTTCTTCGCGAAGAAACGAGGCGAAACGCATATTACCGCACGCTACATCGAGCACGCGAACGGAAGCACCCTTTCGGATTGCCCCGGGCTGTGCAGTTGCGCGGTCATATAAATGCACGTCCGGGCCGTCATATAAACGCACGGCGCCGCAACCTTGCGCCGCTTCCAAACACGAGTGCCAACCAACCCACGGGGCGTTGCGCGATGCAGAAAACGAGGGTGCACAGCGCGCATAGAAGTCGTTGTTCACCTGTCGCAGAAAATCAATTGTCATTGCATCCAATGCGGTTCCTCTGAAATAGCGAGAGCTCACGCTCCCGTGTTCTTTGCCAAACAAAAGCGGCGCTTCTCACAAAGCGCCGCTTCAAACAATATCTTACGAGCAATGCGAGAATCGCGCTTCGCGTACACGAAGCGCCCGCGCCCGCCAAAAGCTTAGCTCAGCCTACTCGACAGCATTGGCCACGGCGGCAGCTACGACCTCGACCGCACGCGGATCAAACGGCTCGGGCATGATGAAGTCTTCGCAAAGTTCCTCGTCGCTCACGAGTGCAGCGAGCGCCTCGGCAGCGGCAAGCTTCATTTCTTTGGTAATGCGCGTCGCGCGGGCCTCGAGGGCACCCTTGAAAATGCCAGGAAACGCAACCACGTTGTTAATCTGGTTCGGGAAGTCGGAACGACCCGTACCCACCACGCGAGCGCCGGCAGCGCGCGCAACGTCGGGGAAAATCTCGGGCGTGGGATTGGCCATCGCGAACAGAATCGCGTCCCCATTCATCGACTGCACCATTTCGGCGCTCACGATACCCGGGGCAGAAACGCCCACGAAAATGTCGGCGCCTCGCATGGCCTCGGCAAGGCCGCCCTTTTCGTCGTTGAGGTTCGTCGTGGCGAGCATTGCACGCTGCGCGTCATTGATTCCTTCGCTCGTCGAGGAAATAATGCCGCACCTATCGCACAGAAGCAGATTCTTGAAGCCGTAATCGAGCAGAAGCTTCGCAATGGCGATGCCAGCAGAGCCAGCACCGTTAACGACGACGCGGCATGCTTCCTTCTTCTTGCCCGTCAGGCGCAGCGCATTAATTACGCCGGAAAGCACGACGATAGCCGTGCCATGCTGATCGTCATGGAATACAGGAATATCAAGCTCATCAATCAAGCGGCGCTCGATTTCGAAGCAGCGAGGCGCAGAGATATCTTCCAGGTTGATGCCGCCAAAGCTCGGGGCCAAACGCTTTACGGTTTCGACGATTTCATCGACGTCCTGCGTGTCGAGGCACAAAGGCACAGCATTCACGCCACCAAACGCCTTGAACAGCGCGCACTTGCCCTCCATAACGGGCATCGCAGCCAAAGGACCAATGTTGCCCAGGCCAAGCACGGCCGAACCATCGGAAACCACAGCAACGGTGTTCGCCTTCATGGTGTATTTATAAGCATCGGCGGGATTGTCGGCGATTTTGCGGCACGGCTCGGCAACGCCCGGCGTGTACGCCAGCGCCAGATCTTCGCGCGTTTTGATGTCCATCTTCGGAACGGTATTGAGCTTGCCCTGCCACTGCTCGTGCAAACGCAGCGATTCTGCAGCGATATCCATGAAGAATTTCCTTTCAACCCGCGGCTCCATGCCGCAAACGATGCCGACGGCCCTGGCCGCCAAAGCTAGCTTCGGCGATTATACCCGTTGCGACGCGCGCCCCACGCTCCATAACGACAAGCGGCGCAACATCTGCGAAAACGGCTCATACAAAAGGCCCCGCATAAAGCGAGGCCTCTATGAAAAAGAACGTACACTACTGCCTAAGATGTTATTGCTGAACCTTGCTTACAAAAAGCGAGATAACACGCTACGCATCTTTTGCCACCAGCGTTGGAACAGCGGAGGAACGACGAAGTCTATCCACGCCTAATTCGTTCCGCGCATCGTCTGGCCGCCATTAGGGTGGCACTGGCCGCAGGTATCAACCTGCTGGGCATGGCCCTTATGGCATTCATTGCAATTCAGCTGGCCATGAGGGGAATCGTGCGGATTGTACGGTTCCAAATCGGCGGTCTGCTCAGCAAGCGCTTCATAGCTATCACCGTGACACGACAGACACGTATCGTTGTCGACATAATAGCGATCGGCCAAGCCCAGATTGTCGGTATCGCCCGACAGCTGACTTCCAAGCTCAGCAACCTGCGTGTTAATGTCGGCTTTATGACAGTCAAGGCACGTCGTGCCCGCATTCACGCCATGCCAATGGGCAAGGCCCGCTCCATTCGTATCGTCGGCGCCATAGTAATTATCAACATGCTCGCTCATGGAACTGTGGCAAACCGTGCCGCAGAAGCTCGGCGTATTGTGCCACGCGAAACCGCCAATGCCAGCAACCACAAGCACGGCAACAATAACGCCCACAACGACCGGCCAACGTTTTTTGCCGACCTTTTCCGCCTTCACCGTTTCAGCCTGGGCGGACTCCTTCATTTCTTCAGTCATTTAGTTCACCCCCTGCGCAGCGGTCTGGCCCGAAACGTAACCAAAGGTCACGCAACGGCCAACCGACGGGCCGAAAATATGGCGCGGATAGTTACCCGAGAAAAAGCCGCCCGACGCACCGCCCGCAGCATACAAGCCTTCAATAGGCTCATTGTCATAATCGAGCACGCGGCAGTGGTAGTCCACGACCAAGCCCGACACGGTCGCCAAAATGGACGACTGGTGCTTAATCGCGTAATACTTCTCGCCTTCGACCTTGGTGGCTTTCGCCATGGGACGGTTGAACATCTCATCTTTCTTGTTGTCGACAAACGTATTGAACTGTGCAACTTCAGTCTTCAAAGTATCTGCAGGCACGTCCATCCATTTAGCCAGCTCGTCAAGGCTTGATGCCTCATGCGCCCAATCCTTTTCGATATAAGGCTGCAGTTTCTCCAGAATGGCATCAGCGTTTTTGCCGAGCTGCGTAGTGGAGGCCACGCGGAAGGTTTTCGTGCCGTAGTGAGCCTGGGCCGTAATAGCGTTGGATCGCGCCTGGAACGGCAGGCCCTCGCTGCAGAATCGACGGCCCTGCTCGTTAATCATAATGCCCTGCGAGACAAGCGCCGTAATACCCAGATTGCTCGCATAGAACGAATCTGGGCTGCCGAAGTCGAAATTCATAATAGCCGCGGGCAGCGGATCCATCTGGCCGCCTACAGCTAATCCCATCAGCTGGCCATCGCCCGTCGTGCCCTCATTGGGGCACCAGCTCGCGCATGCGGCAATGTCTTCGGCGCGGCACCACGCCTTGAGCATGGCGGGGTTCGCGTCAAAACCACCCGTCGCCAGCACAACGCCCTTCGAAGCGTTCACGCGGAAGTAGCCATCTGCATCTTTGCAAATAGCGCCCGTCACGCGACCCTCATCGTTTCGTTCGAGCTGCACAGCCGCCGTGTTATAACGCAAATCGGCATTCTCACGCTTGCCAAGCGTATTTGCCAGGTCAGCAACAATATAAATACCAGCGCCACCGGCATTTTTCGTCGTCGTTTCGCTCCATTGGTCGCACTTGAATTCAATTTCCGTCTGAGGAACATCGAAATTATGCGCGTTCGGATTATTGGCTTTGAAGAACTCGACGATGCCCGCTTCGCCCTCATCGAACTTCTCCTGCAGCCAATCGGCAGCCTCGCCCGAACGGTCCGCCCACAGTTTAATGGGGTCAATGGGAACGCGATAATAGGCAGCATGGCGCATGCGGTCCATCATCTCGGCCTTGTCAACCTCATTGCCAGCCGCTTCCATCACGCTGCCGCCAATGACGCCCATGCCCTCGAACATGCCGCGGCCCTTCGACATCTTTTCAATGCAAAGCACGCGCGTCTCGCCATCATCGCTCGCCGCTAGCGCAGCAACCGATCCCGTAAGACCACAGCCGCACACCAATACGTCGGTTTCCTCGGTACGCACAATTTCGTTTTCCGCGATATTGCGCATCTCGAATGCGACGTTGCCCTGACGCACGATGCCGCTCTCGACATCGATCACGGGCACGTTGCGGGTTTTCACCGGAAACGCATCGGTATACAAGCTCTCATTAAAATCGCCGCAACCGCCCCTGTTCTCAACGGCCACGCCGCCCTGGGCATTGTCGCTCGAACAACCAGCAAGGCTCAACGCCCCACCAGCAGCCGCAGCGCCAATCAGGCTCAGGCCTGCCGCGCGCATAAAGCCGCGGCGGGAAAGCCCTTCAGTCCCTTCTGCCAATGTTCCTCCCTTGATCAATCCGGCATCGCCCGGCTCCATTCCGCAACGACACCTCTTCCTTCGCATGCAAAGCGCGCGCCGACGGCCTTGACGAATTCTCAATACAAGGCCGTACATAGTACGGCTTTACGACAAGACGTATCTTAGTACGCTGTACGGAGTATTTCAAGACTACTGTTTGAAGACGTTTCGAATGATTCGATGAGCGCACAATGCATTAACGCAACTTATGGGAAGAATGAGGACAATCGCTCCTTGGCCGTATAACAACGCGTTAGAATTCAATCAAAATGAAGCCCGCCATCAAAAGCGAGCGAAGCAAAGACCTCTACACCATCCAAGGAGCGTCTATGGCCGAGAAAACCACCAGCGAACAAGCCAAGAATTGTACGAGCAAATCAAAACCCGGCATGGAACGATCACTTTCGCAAGGGCAGGTGGTCGATGCGGCATTTCGCATGATTGACGAGCACGGCTACGGAAAGTTTTCTATGCGTGCCTTGGCCGATAATCTTGGCATGGGAACCATGAGCATCTACACCTACGTTCCATCCAAGCAACAACTTCTCTTTCTTGTGATTCAGAAAATGATGGACGAATACGACAATGCCCCCGTTCCGGGAGAGTTCTGGGAAGACACATTGCATCGCACTTGCGAATCGATTCTCACGGTAAACCTTCGCCACCCTAACATTCGCATTATGCAGCTTCAAACGCAGCTCAACCCGCCGCAACAGCATCAACGAAGCGTCTATTACCTGCATGCCGATCAAGGCATGCCGCTCAAGGTGTATGAGGTCATGTATGGCGTACTGCGCTCGTTCCTTACCGGCTTCATCGATGTCGCAGCGAAACGCCAACTCGAACTCGAGGAACAGGGCGACGATTCCAATATGGGCGGCGATTGGTCGCGCATCTCCGCAAACGACACCGAGCTCGAGCGCTTCCGCCAAGGTATCGACTTCATCATCGCCGGCACACGAACATTTGCCGCGCCCGACCCATGCGACTGGCGCACCCCAATCGACCCGTTAAGCTGGACATGGGGTCGAGGGGAGTAGCCGCCCATCTATCGGAACCGCTCGATGCAACAAAATGCTCGATTTTCGCAGGTTTTGAGCCACCAGCGCAAGGCGAGCGAAAAGTTAGACGCGAATCTCAGTTCCAAGTCTTGAGCATTTATGAGCTCCGAGCGGCAATTTGAAAAACCTGCGCAAATCGCGGCTTTTCGAAAACGACATCGACGTGAATCGGAATCGCATCACGCCTTCCGTTACAATTCGCGTATGGAAGATTTCATTTTGGACATACTCGCTCGCATTCGTGAGCTTGAGCGCGCGCTCGCAGCAAACGAGCTCGAAGATATCGTACGCGCCCACAACCAGGGAATTCACGATAATAAATCGCACATCTCAAAACGACGCGCCCTGCCGTTTTTTCTGAAGGTGCGCGAGAGCGACCCGCAACGCTGGGCCTCGTGGAATATTTCGCCCAACGAAGACGCACTCCTGCTTCAAACATTGCGCATGAAACCCCGCCGCACCGCATCGGGCGTCGCCACCATTACCGTTATAACCAAGCCATGGCTCTGCTCGGGCGCATGCGTCTATTGTCCCAACGACGTGCGCATGCCGAAAAGCTATTTGCACAACGAACCCGCATGCCAGCGTGCAGAACGCAACTGCTTCGACCCCTACCTTCAGGTGTCATCGCGCCTTCGCGCGCTCGAGAGCATGGGGCATGTGACTGACAAAATCGAGCTCATCGTGTTGGGCGGCACATGGAACGATTATCCCGAAAGCTACCGCATCTGGTTCGTGCGCGAACTGTTCCGTGCGCTCAACGATGCTGAGGAACACGGCTCAGCTCACGACCGCAACGGCAGAAGCGACAATGGCAACGACGACAGCGCAGCCGCCGATACGGGCGGCCGATGCGTAGCGACGCTCGACTTCGCCCACCAAAACGAAGCCGAGCGTCGCGCGTTCTACGACGAAGCGGGCATTTCGCATAACCCCGAAACGCTTGCTCGAGCATGCGCAAAAGCTCAACAACGCGTATACGAGGGCAAAGAATCGCACGCCCAGGCGATTCGTGAACTCTACGGCGAAAATCACGCTTGGCAACATGTATCGACCATGCAAAACGCCACGCTCGACGACGTTTTCCGCGAGCACAGGCACAACGTAAACGCCGCACACCGCAACGTGGGCCTCGTCATCGAGACGCGCCCCGACTCCATCAATTGCAAGTCGCTCGCCCTTATGCGCGCCCTCGGCTGTACCAAAATCCAAATGGGCGTGCAAAGCCTCAACGAGCATGTGCTCGAAGCGAACAGGCGCCATACCTCGCCCGAACAAATCGCGCAGGCATTCGCGCTCTGCCGTCTTTTCGGCTTTAAATCGCACGCGCATTTCATGGCGAACCTGCTTGGAGCCACACCGGGCGGCGATGTCTCCGATTTCCGCACACTCGTAAGCGACAAGCGATTCTTGCCCGACGAGGTGAAAATGTACCCCTGCGCACTCATCGATGGCACGGGGCTCATGGCGCACTATGCCGACGGCACGTGGCGGCCCTACAACGAACGCGAACTCGTGGGCGTGCTTGCCGACAACGTGCTCGCAACCCCGCCTTACACGCGCATCTCGCGCATGATTCGCGATTTCTCATCGGGCGATATTGTCGATGGGAATAAGAAGGTTAACCTTCGCGAAGTCGTGGAAGCGCAAGCCGATCGCTTAGCCGCACAAAACGACACACCAATCCAGGAGATTCGTCATCGCGAACTCGCGGGAGCGCAGACGGAAATCGGTGAACTATCGCTCATCGATTTCGAATACGAAACCTCAAACACAAACGAGCATTTCCTGCAGTGGGTGACGCCCGAAAATCGCATCGCTGGCTTTTTGCGCCTCTCGCTTCCCTGCCAGCACGAGGTCGAAAAGTTGCAAGAAGCCGAAAGCGCCTTCCCTATCGAAGCGGGACAAGCCATGATTCGCGAAGTGCATGTATACGGAAAAGTCGCCCAACTTCACGGCGAGGGGCAAAATGCGCAGCATCGAGGCCTCGGAAAGGCGCTCGTCGAACGCGCATGCGAGATTGCAGTCGAAGCTGGATACCGAACCATCAATGTCATTAGCGCCATAGGCACGCGAGGCTACTACGCCCGCCTCGGATTCGAACAAGCCGAGCTTTACCAGCGACGAACCCTGCGCTAGCGTGCCGCCGAATGGTTACAATAGCGGCAACGCAACCATTCGAGGAGGAATACATGGCGCAAGCTCAAACAAAGCTTACAACGTGGCAAGCCGCATGCATTATTACTGGCTATGGCGTAGGTAGCGGCATCATGACGCTGCCGTATCTCGTCAATCGCGCGGGAATCATTTCATGCATCGTCATCCTATTTGTCGCTTTCTTCTTCAGCTATTGCATGCACATGATGCTTGCAGAAATGATCATCGGCTCGGGTCGCGACGCCCAAATTGTCACCATGTTCAAAAAATTCTTGTTCAAAGGAAAGTTCGCAAGGGCCCTAACCGCAGTTTTCTTCGCACTTACCGTTGTCGTGCTCATCGCAAATTTAGCCGCATACATTGCCGGCGGCGCAGAAATCCTGCAAGCAGCCGGGCTTTCCCCTATGGCAGCTAAGCTCGTCTTCTACGCCATCGCAGCATCAGTTGTCTTGTTCGGATTAAAAGTACTCGGCATGTCCGAGTCGATTTCAATTGCAATCATCATTGCAATCATTGCCGTTTTGGCTGGAGCCTCCCTGTTTCACCTCGACAATCCGCTCAATCTCTCCGCAGGCCAACCTAATGAGCTGCTCGCATTCTTCGGCATGGCGATGTTCTCATTCGTTGCTTTCTTTAGCGTGCCTCAAGCAGTACAGGGACTTAATGGAAACCCCACGAAAGTGCGCCACGCCATCCTCCTTGGGCTTGGACTGAATCTCGCATTCATCGTCGTGATTGTCGGATGCTCGCTAGCTGCATCGGCTTCCATAACCGAACTCGCCATAATCGGCTGGTCGCAAGGCATCGGCACATGGGCGCAAGTGCTCGGCTCGGTTTTCACTATACTCGCGATGCTCACGACGTATTGGTCTATCTCTTTAGCATTGTCGGATATCGTACGCGAGCAAACCAACTGGAATAAGAATCTCTGCTGGCTCATCGCGACACTGCCCTCGCTGCTCCTCGTACTCGCAAATGCTGGAAGCTTCCTTGATATAATGCGCATTGTCGGCGGACTCATCTCGGTCATGATCGCCATCTTGGTCGTTCCTGCCTATCGTGCTTGCCGAAAAGAAAATGGGCAAACGCTGCTACCAACCTCCCTTGGCAGTCTGCCCATGCAAATCCTCGTTGCTGGGGCATTTATCATTGCGGCCGTCGGAAGCGCCGTGAGCATTTAGGAGGATCGAATGAAAACGGTATTCACCAACGCCGTCTTCCATACTATGGAAGACGAGAACGACCTCTGTGGCACCATCGTCGTCGAGGACGGCCGCATCGTGGCACTTGATTCTCCCGCAGGTGGGCGAAGCCCACTTAACATAGATGAGCTCGCGGCAAAAGATACCAAAGTCGTCGATCTGCATGGAGCGCATGCATTTCCTGCACTCATTGACTCACACATGCATATGATGGAAGCAATCGCTTTCAACGCTATGACCGTCGAGATATGCCATTTCGAAAATGGCTCCGTCGAACCACATACTTTGACGGGAGCCGAGAACATTATTCGCAACCATGTCGCCAACACAAAACCCGATTCGCTTTCAGTATTCGCCAACTACTTCGCCGCAACGTTCGATGAAGGCCGCCTTCCCACGCGTTTCGAGCTTGACGACTGGGGCGCCGGACGCGAGATACTCGTTCTCAATTTCGACGGACACTCAAGCTCCTGTTCTACCTCCCTGCTCAAGGCGGTTGGGCTTTTCGGAAAAGTAGCACACAATGGCATTCTAAGAGGCCCCGACCACGATGCGAACATCGGAACGCTCACGGCGCATGCGGTAGGGTCTCTCACCCCTGCAACGATAGCACGCGGCACCGCTGAATTCTGCAACACATGCGCTTCGTACGGCATCGGTACGATATGCGCACTCGAAGGGACCGACGACGGCCCTCGCGACCGTGCAGTGGAAGCCTTTGCGCATTACGCCAAGCGCCTCCCTCTTGACGTCCGCCTGTTTCCGCAATACATGGATGAGGAAAGGCTCTCCCGAGTACTGCCCGCCATGCGCACGCCACGCGTCGGCGGATGCATGAAATGGGAGCTCGACGGGTCAGTCGGGTCGCATACGGCCGCGTTCGAAACGCCCTATATGAACGGATCGCAAGGTTCGCTTTATTTCGAAACGGAGAAGCTAGAAAAAACCGTTCGAAGTCTCGCCGAACGAGGCTTCACGGTATCGGCCCACGCGATTGGCGAGTTGGCTATTGAACAGCTCATCGGCATTTACGAGCGCCTCAATGAAAAAGACGCAATCGCCACCAACCCCGATGCCCCAGGTACGGCGCGCATAAAGCACCGCATCGACCACTGCGAGTTTCCTTCGGTCAGCGACAGGGAACGAATTAACGTTCTTCGACCTTATATAACCATCCAACCTGGCTACTCATGGGTAGACAAACGATACTTGCACGGATATGAGAAGCTCCTCTCACCCGAAAAAATCAATCAGCAAATTCCGTTGAAAGACTTCGCCGAGGCAGGCATTCCAATGCTTGGTTCAAGCGACGCACCAGTGCAAACCGTCAATCCCTATTTACAAATGCGCGGAATGCGAGAGTTTTACCTGGAAGACCAATCGCTCTCTGCTTTCGAAGCCCTGAAGACCTATACAGTGAACGGCGGAGCGGCGCTCGGCGAGGCAAAGGGACTGCTGCGCGAAGGATACGAGGCGAGCTTTTTCACCTGTGATGTAGACCTCATAAAATGCGCGCCATCTGAACTGGAAGGATTCCATGCCACCAGTCTTTGGATGCATGGAAAGCGCTATAAGCCCCTTCCAGCAAGCATTTCAACACTTGCGCGAATTGCCGTTACCAAGCCTCGCCTGATTTAGGAAAACGTAGAATCATGACCACCCGCATAGCGGGTGGTTTGCTCTTAGGGTATAACCCTTGGAAGGCCGGCGCGCGCCTAAAGACGCCGGCCTTCACTGCGTTCAGGCCAGATTGCCCTTGACCCGCGGCGAGCCGGTCGAACCGGCAGGCCGGGTCCCTATTTCTTGAACGGGTCGGAGTATTCCTTGACGCTCAACTTGTCCAGCGCGATGTCGGCAGCCTCCTGCTCCCTGATGTATTTCGCGATGGTGGCCTCGTTCAGGCCGACCGTCGAGACGTAGTAGCCCTCCGCCCAGAACTTCCTGTTGCCGAACTTGTACTTCAGGCTCGCGTGCCGGTCGAATATCATCAGCGAGCTCTTGCCCTTCAGGTATCCCATCACGCTCGCCACGCTGTATTTCGGCGGTATGGCCACCAGCATGTGCACGTGGTCGGGCATCAGGTGCCCCTCTATGATCTCGATTCCCTTGTATTCGCAGAGCTTCCTGAGTATCTCCCCGACGTCCGACCTGATTTGGTTGTAGATGACTTTGCGCCTATACTTCGGCGTGAACACGATGTGGTACTTGCACATCCACTTCGTGTGGGAAAGGCTGTAGGCTTTCTGGGCCATGGCCGATCACCACCCTTCCTTCTCGGATTCCTTGACGGCCTGAACAATCGTCAATATCCGGCGGAAGGGTGGTTTTGTAAAGCCGATTGTCATCCGCCCGCTTAGCGGGCGGTTTATTTGGCGCGGCTACGCGCGCGCCAGACTGAAGTCATTAAATCAAAAAAATGGGCTGTTCTCAAAAAGAACAGCCCATTACACTTTAAGGGGTAATGTGCCTCGTTTAGGCGAAGTAGCTCACGCCGCCCTCGAAGAGCGGTTGATACTTATCGCCCGGCACATTCTTGTACAAGCCAGCGCCACTGCGCTCAGAGTGACCCATCTTGCCGAAGATGCGGCCGTCGGGGCTCGTAATGCCTTCGATAGCGAGCACCGAGCCATTCGGATTTGCGCCGAGCGCCATGCTCGGCTCGCCCGCGGCATCGACATACTGCGTGGCGATTTGACCGGCTGCCTTCATCTGAGCAATAACTTCATCGCTTGCAACAAAGCGGCCCTCGCCATGAGAAATCGCCACCGTGTGAATGTCGCCCACTTCGCAGCGGGAAAGCCACGGCGAAAGGTTCGAGGCGACACGCGTGCGCACAAGCCCGCTCTGGTGACGGCCGATTTCATTGAACGTCAGCGTCGGCGCGGCAGCCGTCGCGTCAACGATGTCGCCGTAAGGCACCAAGCCCAGTTTCACAAGCGCTTGGAAGCCGTTGCAAATGCCCAACATAAGGCCGTCGCGATTCTGCAGCAAATCGCGCACGGCTTCGGTCACCTGTGGCGCGCGGAAGAACGCCGTGATGAACTTCGCGGATCCATCGGGTTCATCGCCGCCCGAGAAGCCGCCCGGCAGCATCACGATCTGGCTGCGGCGAATAGCCCCGGCCAACGCAGCCGTACTTTCGGCGACCTTGGCGGGCGTGAGGTTGTTAATCACGAACACCTCGGCCTCGGCACCAGCGCGCTCGAAGGCATGCGCGGTGTCATATTCGCAGTTCGTGCCCGGGAACACGGGAATCACGACATGCGGGCGCGCGATAGAGCCAGCGAACGTAAGAGGCTTGGCTTCAGTGAAGTTCACTTTTTCAACCTTGGCATGCGCGGCAGCGTCGTCGGCGGCGCTGCGATACGGGAATACGCCTTCGATGCCGTGCTCCCAAGCTTCTTGCAGTTCGGCCATGTCAAGCGTCTCGTCAAGCGTGCCGAAGACATATGCCTCACTGGTTTCGCCCACATGCTCGATAAGCACGCCATCGGTTGCGGGAATCTCAACGCCATCGGCAAGCTCGATGAAGAAGCTACCGTAAGCGAGCTTGAACAGCTCATCGGCGGAAAGCACATCATTGAGCACCACGCCAATCTTATTGCCCAAGCACATCTTGAAGAGCGCCTCGGCGGAACAGCCGTAGCCCGGCGTTGCCGCAGCGAGCACCGAGCCGTCGCCGATGAGCTTCTCGACAAGCGCGAATGTGGCGTTGAGCGAATCGGCAGCAGGAACCAGGTCGGCCGCATCGTACGCATTAGGAGCGATGCGAACCACCTTATGGCCTGCGCCCTTGAACTCGGGAGAAGTCACGCGATCGACCTTGCCGGTAGAAACCGCAAACGAGATGAGTGTCGGGGGCACATTGATTTCGGTGTCACCTTCCTCAAAAGAGCCCGACATGGAATCTTTGCCGCCAATAGCACCAATGCCCAAGTCGATCTGCGCCTCCAGGGCGCCGAGCACAGCCGCCATGGGTTTGCCCCACCGCTCGGGAACATCGCGCAGGCGCTCGAAGTATTCCTGGAAGGAAAGGTATGCGGCATCACGCGTGAAGCCTGCGGCAACAAGGCGCGCAACGCTTTCCACGACCGAGATATACGCACCCTTGAACTGGTCTTTCTCCATGATGAAGGGATTGAAGCCCCACGCCATGGCGCTCGCGGTGTTCGTTTCGCCATCGACCGGAAACTTCGCGACCATAGCCTGCGCAGGCGTGAGCTGGCGCTCGCCGCCGAACGGCATGAGCACCGTGGCCGCACCGATGGTGGAGTCGAAGCGCTCGCCCAAACCCTTGTTCGAGCACACGTTCAAATCGGTCACGAGGCTCTTCATGCGCTCGGCAACCGTGGCACCCTCCCAATGCGGAGCATAGGGCTCGGCGGCCACTACATGGGCAGCCTGGTGCTTCGGTGCGCCATTGGAATTCAAGAATTCGCGCGAAATATCGACGATAGCATCACCGCGCCACGTCATGAGCAAGCGCGGGCTTTCGGTAACCGTGGCGACCACGACGGCTTCGAGATTTTCCTCATGCGCATAACCGATGAATTCCTCGACGTCCTCGGCAGCCAAAGCCACCGACATGCGCTCCTGGCTCTCAGAAATTGCCAGCTCAGTGCCATCGAGACCATCATATTTCTTGGGAACCATGTCCAAATCAATGGACAAGCCGTCGCACAGCTCGCCGATGGAAACGGAAACGCCGCCAGCACCGAAGTCATTGCAGCGCTTGATCAGGCGGCACGCGTCGCCACGGCGGAACAGGCGCTGAATCTTACGCTCGACGGGGGCGTTGCCCTTTTGCACCTCGGCGCCCGAGGTCTCGATGCTGTCAACATTCTGCGTTTTCGAGGAGCCGGTCGCACCGCCAATGCCATCGCGGCCCGTGCGGCCACCAAGCAGCACGACCTTGTCGCCAGGAGCCGGGCACTCGCGACGCACGTGGTTTGCGGGAGTCGCGCCCACAACGGCGCCGACTTCCATGCGCTTGGCCACATAACCGGGATGATAGAGCTCATGAACCTGGCCGGTCGCGAGGCCAATTTGGTTGCCATAGCTCGAATAGCCCGCGGCGGCGGTGGTCACGAGCTTGCGCTGCGGGAGCTTGCCCGACAGCGTTTCGGAAACCGGGCGCGTGGGATCGGCCGCGCCGGTCACGCGCATGGCCTGGTACACGTAGCTGCGGCCCGAAAGGGGGTCGCGAATCGCTCCGCCCACGCACGTTGCCGCGCCGCCGAACGGCTCAATCTCGGTGGGATGGTTATGGGTTTCGTTCTTGAAGAGGAACAGCCAGTCCTCGTCTTCACCATTCACGTCGACGGTCACCTTCACCGTGCAGGCGTTAATTTCCTCAGACTCATCGACATTCTTCATAATGCCCTTGGCCTTGAGATACTTCGCGCCAATGGTGCCCATGTCCATAAGGCACACCGGCTTATGCTCGCGGCCAAGTTCGGCACGCATGGCAAGGTATTTGTCGAACGCGGCCTGCACGCAGGCGTCATCGATGGCGATATCGGTAAGCTCGGTGCCAAACGTGGTATGGCGGCAGTGGTCGGACCAATAAGTGTCGACAACCTTCACCTCGGTAATGGTGGGGTTGCGGCCCTCTTTTTGGAAATAGCTCTGGAAGAACGTGATATCGGCCAAATCCATCGCCAAGCCGCGCTCAGAAAGGAACGCCTCCAAGCCCGCTTCGTCGAGGTCGATGAACCCGTCAATGACTTCGACGGGATCGGGGTTCACGACCTGCATATGCAGAGTCTCGCGCGGCGCAAGAGATGCCTCGCGGGCTTCAATCGGGTTGATGACGTAATGTTTGATGGCATCAACATCGGCGGCGGAAAGCTCGCCCTCGAGCACGTACACCTTGGCAGAGCGTACATCGGGACGCTCGCCTTGGCTAATGAGTTGCACGCATTCGCTTGCAGAATCGGCGCGCTGGTCGAACTGGCCAGGCAGGAATTCCACTGCGAACACCGCCACGCCCGCAGGAGCGCTCACGCTTCCGTCGTCGGCGATCGTCGCGCCCTCAACAGGCAATTCGGCCGTTGCGACATCGGCCTGCGGCTCGCTGAATACCGTAGGCACGCACTGGTCGAATAGTTCAGATGAAATGCCCTCAACGTCATAGCGATTGATCAAGCGTACGCGGGAAAGCCCGTCGATACCGAGAATCGTGCGCAGCTCGCCCGCGAGCTGGCGCGCCTCGACGTCAAAGCCGGGTCGTTTCTCAACGTAGATGCGTGAAACCATGGAGTTCCGCCCTTCCATTAAAACTTGCAAAGTTGGCTGTTCGCATAACCGTTTCATGATATCCCACTCTTGAGAGCTAAAGCGAGGGAACCCGCATTTCCTTGGGGCAAACGCACGAAACGCGCGAGATTCGGAAAGAGAATCGCGGCTCTCCTTCGCAATTGCCGCCATTCATTGCTCGATTTGTATCCCTTAATTAACTTTTTTCGCAAATGTACTTGGCGAAAGGCCGGTCATACGGTATAAGCACTATTTGTTAGCCATCGGTAACTGTTTACAGAAAGCGGTTGCCTTTTGCATACGAATCATTTTGATAGGAGGAGTTTTGCCACCCATCATTTCGCTTGAGCCATCGCAGCGCCCCAATTCGCGAGCGATGGGCATGGCGGTTCGCGATCTTGAAACAAAGCTCGTGCGCCACGCCGCCCCTACCCTCGCAGGCATGAAGCCCGCCAATCTATTCACCTATCGCACCGCAAACTTCACGGAAGAGGAAGCGAGCTCGGCCATCGCGGAGATTTCCTCAAGGCTCGCCGGGTTTCATCTTCGCGTGGAACCCCTTGCAAACCGCGCTCGAGGCGTTTTGCTTTTGGTATTCCGCCCCGAACTCGTCGAGAGCGCTTTGGACAATGAGCACGCCCGCAAACTGCTTACGCAGAGTGGATTCAAAGACCTTTCCACTGAAGGCGTTGTATCTGAAATCAAGCGCCGCATCCAAGCTGCTGACGCATCGCGCGCAGCACTTGACCAAACGAATTGCGAAACCGCGCCCGCGCCCAAACCCGAACAATTCGTTCCTTGCTGTGCCACGGGCCACCACCACGACCATGGTCCGAATCACGTTTGCCAGTGCCGAGCAAAAGCCGCGCTTTCGCGAGAAGAACTCGAAACCACGCAAGGCGAATCGGCATTCCCGCACGAGATAGGGCTCATTCTTGGCTACCCTCCAGCCGATGTGGCGGGATTCATCGCTCTAAAAGGCGCAGGGTATCTCGCCTGCGGCGGGTGGAAAGCGTATTCGGAACCGCAGAGCGCCCTTGAAACATTCCAGCGCAATCGCCGTTGTACGGAAGAATTCCAGGCGCTTTACGCGCAAGGAGCGCCCCTTGAAGCCCTTGCCGACACCCGAAGCGGCGCCGCGGTAAGCATATTCGATATGGCGCGAGCCGCAGTGTAGGCGCCTTGCCTCGCCGTCAGGCGCGGCCAAGCACATTCACGAGCTACGCTGCAGCTAAGCCCACCCAAACCCAGCGAAAACGCTTTCAGCGACGCATAGAAGACAAGCACTCACTACCAAAAGGAGACACCATGAGCAAAATCGCAATCGTATATTGGAGCGGAACCGGAAACACCGAGGCCATGGCCGACCTCGTTGCACAGGGCGTTCGCGCGAAAGGCAGCGACGCCGATCTTATCAACGCCACGGATTTCGGCCCCGAGCGCATCGACGAATACGACGCATACGCCTTCGGCTGCCCGGCAATGGGTGACGAAGAACTGGAAGATACCGAATTCTTGCCCATGTACGATGCCGTTGAGCCGCTGCTCGAAGGCAAACGGGTCGCTTTGTTCGGGTCGTACGATTGGAATGACGGCGAATGGATGGAGCTGTGGGAGCAGCGCGCCGAAGAAGCGGGGCTCGTTGTGGTCGATTCGGTTATCGCGAAAGATTATCCCGACGATGACGCGAGCGCCGATTGCATGCGCCTCGGAAGCCTCATCGCGCAATAGATCCATGCGGCATGCCATGAACAAATAGGATCTTTCTTTGTGCATAACGGTTTTCTATACATCGTATAGAAAACCGTTTATCATAAGCCGAGCAGAGAAAGGAAACCTGTGGCGTACGCAAAGCAACAACGCAAAAAAGGAACGCTCACTAAAGACGAGATCGTGCAGTGCGCGTTCAATCTTATTGCCAACAAGGGCACCGAAGGCTGCTCAATGCGCGCGCTGGGCAACGAGCTTGGCGTAAGCGCCATGGCCCTGTACGGCTACATCCCCTCGCGCGAGAGCTTGCTCAATGAAGTGGTCGAACGTTTTCTGAAAACGGTCGACACCCGCGCGCTGCGAGGCGAACGCTGGGAAGACACGCTCATTCGCACAACCCTCTCGCTGCGTCGAGCCTTCGTTTCCTCCCCGCATTTCGCCGAGCTCATGTGCGACCCGTGCGTCGGGCCCGGCATCGAACCCTACATGCTCGAGCTGCGCCTTATCTATCTTGGCCAAGGAATGCCAGAAGATATCGCCGTGCAGCTCATCGCCATCACCGACTCGTATCTTACGGGCTTCGCATTGCGTGCACGCCAAAATTTGCGCATCGAGCAAGCCGAAGCGGCGCGCAAGCAGGCAGAGGCCGATGCGGCGCGCTTTGCGACGACATCGCGCGTCCCCGGCATGCTCACAGGCAAAGCGAACCCCGCCGCCGAACAACCGCGCTTCAACGAGCGCTGGCGCCAAACCGTCGCCGAAGGCTATTCCGAGACCTCGTTCCAAAAGGGCCTACTCGTAATTATCGAGGGTATTCGCGCCGGCATGGCAGGACAACCCGCGAACTGGCAAACGCCGCAATAACCTGTTAAATGCTCGTAGCGTTTAACAGGTTCCTGAACGCATATCTCGACAGAAAAAATGGGTGGCTCCATCGTGGAAGCCACCCATTTTGTTGAGAACATACGAGCGTTCAACTCATGCGGTTTCGGCCAACTCACAAGAGAAACGCAAGCCAACCGAAAAACCTTGCCGCGTCGTTCTAGAACAATCTGCCTAACCCAGAACCATTGCCCGAACCACCGTTGTAACCGTATCCGTAACCATAGTCGTACCCGTTACCAGAGCCGTAGCCATCACCCGAGCCGTAGCCGTTTCCTGAGCCGTAGCCGTTGCTCGAACCGCTATTCGAGCTCATCGAGTTCTCATCGCTGCCAAGCGTCACGGTAATAGTCTTTTCTTCGCCATCGCGATTCACAACGACATCAACCTTGTCGCCGACATTTTTCGAGCGAACGTCAATCGTGAGCTCGGAAGGCGACGTTACCTTCTGGCCATCGAAAGACACGATGATGTCGCCCTTCTGAATGCCCGCATCGGCAGCAGCAGTTCCGTCATAGACGTTGGCCACGTATACGCCCTCATCGGTGGCCAAATCGTAATACGTCGCCATCTGCGAATTGATTTGCGCCATAGAAACGCCAAGCTGGGCATGGGTAGGCGTCTTGCCTTCGATAATCTGCTGGGCAAGGTCGATCGCGTAATCGATGGGAATCGCAAAGCCGACGCCCGAAGAAGAACCGGAGTACGACGAGATCATCGAGTTAATGCCAATCAATTTGCCTTGGGAATCAACCAGCGCACCGCCCGAATTGCCCGGATTAATGGTCGCATCGGTCTGAATCATGTTCGGGTAAATCACCGTTTCGCCCGTGGTGGAGTCTTGCATGGTATTCGAACGCTGCAATGCACTCACCACGCCGGTCGACACCGAGTTTTCCAAACCGAACGGGCTGCCAAGCGCCATGACCCACTCGCCCACCTGCAAATCGGACGAGCTGCCGATTTCGATCGGCGTCAAATCGTCGGCATCGACCTTAATCACCGCGATGTCGCTCGAAGAGTCGCTGCCCACGACCTTCGCGTCGTATTCCACGCCATTCACGGTCGCCTTAATGGCGTCAGCGCCCTCGACCACGTGGTTGTTCGTGATGATATATCCATCTTTCGAAATCACGACGCCGCTGCCGAGCGATGTATTGGTAAGCGTGGAATCGTCGTTGGTTCCAGGCATTTCGAAGCCATTCATCGAGCCCGAAGACGAGCTCTTGGTATAGATGTCGATGCTCACAATCGAGGGCAGGCATTTCTGCGCCACCTGCTCGGCAAGCGTCGAGGAATCACCCGAATCATCGGGAGAAGCAGAAATCACCGTGCTTGTCGTGGAGCCAAGCGTGGTCGAACCCCCGTCACCACCCGTAAGCGCACTGTAGCCGGCAAACCCGCCAGCGCCAAGCACCAACGCAAGCGCGGCGCCGCCAAAGCCCGCCGCGAACGTTTTACCGAGGCCCGCCTTCATGTTGGAGTCAGCCTTGTGAGCCGCTTTGGCGTTCGCTTTGTTTTGAGCCTCGCTTGCCTGCTGTGCGGCATATACGGAGTACTGGTACGCCTGCTGCTGATAGGCCTGCTGGCCATAGGGCTGCTGATTCTGCGCAGGCGCGGTGTATGCGCCCTGCGGGTATTGCTGGGGCTGCGGAACCTGAGCGTTCCGGGGCTCAACAGAACCAGGGAAGTTTTTATTCTCGTCGGTCATCTCAACCACTCGCTTTCGTGAGTTCGTCCTTTGCTGAATCGAACTCTAACACCGCGCGATGCCCTCGAAGAAGTAGCGCACGTTTTCGTAACAACGGCGTTGAATCACGTACGTCAAACGGCGTACGCCAACCATATTTCGAACACAAAACTGAAAGACCCAGCCTAACGAGCTGGGTCTTCGTCGCAAAGTTGCTTGGAATTACAGGTTGTCCACGTATTCCACGAGATCGCCCATGGTCTCGAGACCTTCGGGTTCGCCGAAGTCAACGTCCAAGCGCTCTTCGAGCTCGCAAATGAGCTCGACCATGTCGAGCGAATCGACGCCGAGCGATTCGAAGGTCGAATCCTCATCGACGTTTTCGGGCGCGATGTCGAGGTTTTCCTGAAGAATGTCTTTAATGGTGTCGAGCGTGGCCATGTTCGTCCTCTCGATGTCGTCTTATACCACAAAGCACGTCGTGCGTCGCTTATTGTAGCGCTCTTTCGCTTATTTTACGCGCAGGGCGATAATCGCGAAGCAGGCAAGGGAGAAAACGGCGGAAAGCCCGAATGCGGCATGAAAGGCCGCCTCACCCGCCAATGCGCCGCCGCAAGCGAAGAACACCATGCCGGCGCAGCCAATCGAGGCGCATGCTTGGCGTGCGGCCGTGCCAAAACCCGAGCCGTCGGAAATCTGGCGACCGCGAAGTCCCGACAAGCTCCACGCGATAAGCGGACCAATAAGCCCCGAAACGCCCGTCGCGCGCACGCCCTGCATGGCGCACACGGCCCACAAAGGCGTCGAGGCACTGCACGTAACCATGAGACACGAGCCCACAACAAGGCACGCCCCGAAAAACAACGTGACGGGTCGCGCTCCAATCTTGTCGACGAGCAGGCCCGCAAGCGGGTTCGCGATAAGCGCAGCAACCGTGCCCGGCAAAAGCACGAGACCAGCCTGCATGGCACTTCCCCCGCACAGTCCTTCAATATAAAGCGGCACAAGCAGCGTAATGCCCATGAACGAAGCAAACAAGCAATTGAGAGCCCAGAAGCCATCGACGAATTCCCTGTTGTCGAAAATAGCCAAATCGACAAGCGGGTTTTCCAAAGAGCGCTGTCGCTTCGCAAAGGCGAAGAGGCACGCAGCCCCCGCAATCAACGGAGCCCACACGAACGGATGGGCGAAGGAATACGACGAAACCTCCGAGGCGCCCATGAGCAAACCGCCAAATCCGAACGCGGAAAGCACGAAAGAAAGCACGTCGAAACCCGCGGGGTACGAGGCATCGTCACGGCGCTTCACGGCAAACTGGCAAGCGATTCCAACAACAACGGTCAGTGCGACAAGCAGCCAGAAGAAGCTTCGCCAGCCAAGGCTCTCGACCATCGCGCCGCCAATTGTGGGGCCGACATTCGGCGCAAACCCCATAGCAATGCCTGAAATGCCCATAGCGGTTGCTTTACGCCCATCGGGAAAGCGCGTCATGGCGATAGTCTGCACAAGCGGCAAGAGCATGCCCGCCGCAACGGCCTGCGCCAAGCGACCCAAAAACAGCACAGCAAAACTCGGTGCAATCGCAGAGACAAGCGCGCCAACGGCAAACAACGCGATGGCAATAAGCGTGAGATCCTTAAGACGGAATCGGCCCATGAAATACGAAGACAGAGGCACGACGATACCCAGCACGAGCATATACGACGTCGTGAGCCACTGCCCCACCCCCTCAGCGATGCCGAACTCGGCGCATACCGAAGAGAGCATGGCATTCAGGCCGGTCTGGGCCAAATTCCCCACCGATGACGCCAACACCACCAACGCGAACAATACGATAGTCTGTCGATGCTCGTTCTCTCGCACGGTATTCCTTCCACGCATGTAAAAAAACCGCCCCGAAGGACGGTTCGTAAATGATACCTCATTTAAAACATTACGCGCACGCTCCGAACTATGAAGCGACGCACGCAATCGCCTCCCGCGGATTCGCGCTGCGACGATTTCGTGTCGGGCCGTCCGGAGCGACGGCAGAAGAAACGCATCATCCGCCGCTCGCGTACTTCCCAACGGCAAAACCTCGGGCTACATAAGCGTCGTATCCCTTGAGGTAGTGACGCCTTGGCCCTTCTTCGCCGTGCGCATGAGGAACTCTTTATTGTCGTCGGTCTGCTTGAGCGACTTGATGAGCATATCCATGGCACGCTCGGTATTATTCATATTCGCGAGAATGCGACGAACCGCCCAAATGACCGGAGCCTCCTGGGGGTCAAGCAGCAAATCTTCGCGACGCGTGCCGCTTGCAATCGGGTCGATTGCCGGGAAAATGCGTCGATCGGCCAACGAGCGGTCAAGCTTGAGTTCCATATTGCCCGTGCCCTTGAACTCCTCGAAAATGACCTCGTCCATCTTCGAACCCGTCTCGATAAGAGCGGAAGCCAAAATGGTGAGGCTGCCGCCGCCTTCGATGTTGCGGGCTGCACCAAGGAATCGCTTCGGCGGGTAAAGTGCCGTAGAGTCAACGCCACCCGACAGAATACGGCCGCTCGCGGGCGTTGCCAAGTTGTAGGCACGTGCGAGACGCGTGAGGCTGTCAAGCAAAATAACGACGTCTTGCCCCATTTCCACCAGGCGTTTCGCACGCTCGATGACGAGCTCGGAAACTTGGATGTGGTCTTCGGTCGGCATATCGAACGTGGACGCGATAACCTCGCCAGCAATAGAACGCTGCATATCGGTTACTTCCTCGGGTCGCTCGTCGACGAGCAGGCACATCAGGTGCACGCTCGGGTTGTTCGCCGTAATAGCGGCGGCGATATCTTTGAGCACCGTGGTTTTACCGGCCTTCGGAGGCGACACGATAAGTCCGCGCTGACCCTTGCCGATAGGCGAAACCAAATCAATCACGCGGGCGGTAATCGTGGAATGACCATGTTCCATAGTGAGCGGCTCATCGGGGAAAATCGGCGTAAGGTCGGCGAATTTCACACGGCGGCCCTGCTCTTCAGGAGCGATGCCGTTAACCGAGATGACCGTTTGGAGCGCGGCGTACTTCTCGTTTTCGCGGGCGGGGCGCGTTTGGCCCTTCACCATATCGCCCTTGCGCAAATTGTTGCGGCGAATAACCGACGTGCCAATATACACGTCCTGCTCGCTAGGCAAATACCCCTTCGTGCGCAGAAATCCGTAGCCGTCTTGCATGATGTCGAGAATGCCGGTGACTTCGATAAAGCCTTCAGCACGCACGCTTGCCTCGAACACCTTATCAACGAGCTCGGCCTTCTTCATGCCGGCCGTGATTTCGATTTCGAATTCAGCGGCCTTTTCACGCAGCTCCGCTACACGAAGGGCAGACAGGTCATCGATATTGGTTTTCGGAGCATATTGATCGCGGCGATTGTTGCGGTCGCGGCGATTATGACGATCGTTGCGGTCGTTGCGGTCGTTGCGTCCGTTGCGCGAATCGCGATTGTCGCGTTGGTTTTTGCCATTGCGATCGCCGCGATTATCTCGGCCGTTGCGCGAATCGCGTTCACCCTTGTTTTGGCGATCGTTACGCTCCGCGCGCTGGCCGCGATCGCGCTTCTGATAGCGCTGAGCGTTGCCGTCGGCCTTCGTCTCGCCCTCGTTTGAGGATGCGTCGCCCTCGGCAGCGGAATCGTCATTGGAGGAGGTGTCGATTTGCACGGATTTGCGGGGACGAGCTGCGCGACGACGCTCGGTGCGCTCTTCCGCGCCAGATTCGTTGGAAGCATCGCGCTCTGAAGCAGTATTCTCACGCTCATCATTACGGGAATCATCGCTGTGCGCAGCCTCTTTTTCAGAGGCCTCGACGACGGCGCGAAGCTTCGTTGAGCGGCCTGGACGCTTGCGCGTCTTGGGAGCCTCTTCGGCCTGATCTTTCTTATCAGATTGGACGCCCTCTTCGCTCTCGGAGGCAGAAACACTCGCTTTGCGACGCGTGCGGCGCGCGGGCTTTTCGGCCACGGCTTCATCTACAGTCTTATCGGCAGAAGCAGCCGACTTCGTGCGGCGCGTCGTGCGCTTGGGCTTTGCGGTCGGCTTTTCGGCTGAAGTTTCAGTCGCAGCATCTACCGCAGGCGCGGCTGCGGCGGAAGAGGCCTCGGAATCGGCCTTGCGAGGACGGCCGCGACGCTTCTTGGAAGCTTCGGCGACAGGTTCGGCAGATTCGGAAGTCGCTTCATCGGCTTTTTTCGTGCGACGAGCGCTTGGCTTCTTCGGCGCAGCTTCGCTCGCGGCACCATCGGACGCAGGCGCGGCCGCGGGGGCCGCCGCGGGTGCGGCGGCCGGCTCGGTGGTCATCTCGTCAGCGATCATGCGTTAGCGACCTTCTCCCAGTCCTTCAAGAAGGACTCGAGACCGCGGTCGGTAAGCGGATGCTGAATCATTTTCTTCAGAACATTGAAGGGAACGGTAGCGACGTCGGCACCCATCAGGGCAGCCTGCGTCACATGGTTCGCGCTGCGAATGGAAGCGGCGATAATCTCGACCTGCTCATGGTTGACGGTGTTCTCGCTGTAATCGTAGTTGTTGATAGCAGTCACGACGTTTTCCAGCTGGGAGAGGCCGTCTTCAGAGATATCGTCGAAACGGCCTACGAACGGCGAGATGTAACGAGCGCCAGCGCGGGCAGCCAAAATGGCCTGAGGAACGGTGAAGCACAACGTCATGTTCACACGAATGCCCTCGTCGGCGAGCGTGCGGCATGCGGCCAGGCCCTCAACCATCGTGGGGATCTTCACCACGACGTTGGGAGCGATGGCGGCCAGCTCGCGACCGTCGCGCACGATTTCGTCGCGCGTCATGGCAACGCTCTCGGCGCTCACGGGGCCGTCGACGATTTCGCAGATGCGCGCGATGTGGTTGTGGAAGTCGTCAAGCTTGCCACCGATGCGCGAGTACAGCGTAGGATTGGTAGTTACGCCAGCGAGGGCGCCCCAGCTCGCAGCTTCTTTGATCTCGTCGAGATCGGCGGTGTCGAGAAAGAACTTCACTTTTCCTCCTTTATATGCAGGAATGCCCGAACCTTTTGGCAGGGGCCTATACACGATTGATTGCGCGGAAAGGCGCGCGAGAATTGAGTTCTATGGAAAATGGGATAGATTTCTGAGAACGGGCCGATAATACCACGTCGTACAGAAGAAGACGCTGAAAAGCAGTGAAAAAGAAACAACGCCGCAAAAAGGGTCGCCCATGGCGACCCTTTCAAGCATTTCCAAACGTAAATGTTCGCTATTCGGCGACCTCGACAAGCTCAATCTCGAACGTGAGGTCTTTGCCGGCGAGCTCGTGGTTCATATCGAACACGCACTTCTCGCTGTCGACCGAAACGACCTTCGCCGGGAAGGGTCCCATGGGGCCCTGGAAGTACACCGTCTGGCCAACGGGCAGCTGATCGGCGTTGGGGACCTGCGAAACAGGAACTTCCTGAACGGCCTGCGGGTTATATTCGCCATAGGCATCGGCGGCGGGGATTTTCACCGTTTTCTTCTCGCCAACGGCCATATCTTTCACGGCAGCGTCGAAGCCGGGAATCATCTGGCCGGCCATGCAGGTGAACTCGATGGGTTCGTTGCGATCGTAGCTGCAGTCGAACTGCGTGCCGTCGTCGAGCGTGCCGCGGTAGTGGGCCTTGACCTTTTTGCCTTCGTTGCTCATGGGAGCACGTCCTCTCTTTGTATTGAAAGATGCATGCCGCTCACTATACCCGATTGGCTTCGTTATTTCGACGCAATATACCAGCCATCGCGAATCGATACAGAACCACGAAGGTGGGCGACGGCGCACACTGGGCAGCCTACGCCGCAATCGGCTGCGTATATTGCCATCCAACAAGCATGGTCACCACGATGGCAACAAGCGAGGCCACCACAGCCGCGAGAATCGTTTGCCACCAGTTCAACCGCGCCAGCACAGGGAACCGCACTTGTAATCTGCGGCGATCAAGAAGCGTATAGGCGGTCGCTGTGAGCCTGGGGCTGGTACTGCGTGTTTTCCATTTCTGATTCCTTCCCATAAAAATGCATGGTTTATTTCGAGAACAAAACCGGGAATCATGCTAAGGGTTTCCGCATTCAAAAACATTTGCTGCCAGCTAATGAAAGTTGTGTTCTGGTATTGCAAAATTGTTGCGCAACAGATTTTCGAAAAACAGTGATACGGTTTGTTGCACGCCAAGTGCCCCGCCGCATTCCTCCACGCAAATTCGGAGTGCCCGGGCGCTTGGCCCCCTTCCAGTCGCTCTCGCGGCGCCCCCCTACGGAGCATGCCGACGCGCCGCATCCACCGCAAAACATCGCGGCGCTCGAGCCAAAACCGCGAAGGCGTGCGACAGACCAGCGCATACAACAAACATTCTTTACACCGCTTGCCCCCCACAAGAGCCGATTATCCGCGAAACGCCCTCCCGACCTCCCGAAATATGTACTTCCTTGATACCATTTCCCCTAACGGGAAAGGCGCATTTCAGCGCCCTAAATCATGGAGGGAATTATGAAAAAATTGAAGACTGGCGCACTCGCGACGCTTATTGCGTGCGCAATGGCCGCTTGCCTGGGCCTCGTTGCCTGCTCAAGCGGACCCACTGACGAGGAAGTCATCAAAGAAGGCATCGCAAGCGAACTCGACCCCATCAAGAACCTCGATGACGCCACCTTGGACGAAATTCTCTCCGAGGCCGGCAGCGAATTCGCCATGCTCGAGTCGATGGACATCGACAGCAAGACGCTCGTGAAGTCCTACCTCGACGGCTTTGACTACACCATCGATTCGGTCGAGGTCGACGGAGACTCCGCAAAGGCGACCCTTACCGCAACCTGCAAATCGTTCACCGACGCAAGCACAAAGGCTGAAGAGCTTGCCGAAGCCTTTGGCGAGCAGATGACCGACGAGCAACTGGCAAGCATGACCCAAGACGACATTACCGCAAAAATCGGCGAAATCACCATGCAGGCCATCGACGAGACGCAAGCCATCGATATGCCCCTCGTGCTTACGTTCACCAAAAACGACAACGAGTGGACCCCCGACGCCGACGTGCTCGGATCGTTGCTGAATCTTTTCGAATAGGACCAGCGCCAATCGATAACACATTTCGGGCAGCTTTCGGGCTGCCCGTTCTTTTTGCTTTGTTGCTCCCTTTTCGGCTTCTTTGCGCTACTATATTAGAACACTTGTTCGTTATTCATTGGCGAAAGGAATCTGGCGCCTTGCAAAATCGGAGCGGCAAAACGTATGTATGCATCGACTTGAAAAGCTTCTACGCCTCGGTCGAATGCGCCGAGCGGGGGCTCGACCCCGATAAGGCGCTGCTCGTCGTAGCCGATCCCGCACGCTCCGAGAAAACCATCTGTCTTGCCATATCGCCCGCTATGAAGGAGCTCGGCGTGCGCAACCGATGCCGCGTTTTCGAGATTCCCGAGGGCATCAAATATTTCAAGGCGAAGCCGCGCATGCGACTCTACATGGAGCGCTCCGCCCAAATTTACGGCATCTATTTGCGGCATGTATCCCCCGCCGACATCTATCCCTATTCAATCGACGAGTGCTTCATCGACGCAACGCCCTACTTAGCGCTCGAAAAGAAAACCGCGCGCGAATGGGCAGCCGAGCTCATAGAGGCTGTGAAAGCGGAAACGAGCATAACAGCCACGGCGGGCATTGGAGAAAACCTCTTCCTGGCAAAGGTTGCGCTCGACGTGCTCGCAAAGAAGAGCCCCGATTTCATTGGGGAACTCACCGAGGCGTCATTTCGCGAAACCATGTGGCACCACGAGCCCATCACCGATGTTTGGAACATCGGCCCCGGCATTGCGGCGAGGCTCGCCAAGCACGGCGCGCGCACGCTTTATGACGTAACGCAGCTGCCAGAAGATGTGCTCTATCGCGAATTCGGAGTAAACGCCGAATTCCTCATCGATCACGCCTGGGGCCAAGAGCCTTGTACCATCGAGGAAATCAAGGCATGGAAGCCCGTTGGAAAGTCCATAGCCAACGGGCAGGTGCTCGAACACGACTACTCGTTCGAAGACGCCCGCATCGTGCTGCGAGAGATGGTTGAATCGAGCGTGCTCGACATGATTGAAAAGGGCTTAGCGGCACGGCGCGTGTCGCTGCATGTGGGTTACGCAAAGGTCCATGGCGCCACCGCAACCGGAGGCTTCGCCCATCTCCAAACGCAAGCCGAACTGAAACACGCTTACGACAATGCAAGATTCAACGAGGCCCAAAGCCATCGGCCGCATCGCAATGCGGACGATGAAACGCGTGTTTTCGTCGGCGAGCACGGCACACGAATCGTTGGGCCCGGCGCGCGCAACAGCGGCTACCACGAAGCCACAGGTGGAGCACGCACGCTCGATGCGCCCACGAACTCATTCCACCTCCTGTTCGGCGCCGCGGCGCAGCTCTTCGACGGCCACGTCGATCCCGAACGCCCAATACGACGCATTATGCTGGGTTTTTCCGAAATCGTCGAAGCGGAAGGCTGTCAAATGAGCCTTTTTTCCGCGCCCGAAGAAGAACAGCGCGAACGGGATATACAAAAAGCCATGCTTGCCGTGCAATCGAGGTTCGGCAAAAACTCCGTGCTCTTCGGCACGAGCTTTAAAAAGAACGCGACGATGCGCAAGCGAAACATGCAAATTGGAGGTCACAATGCCGGCTGAATGGGATACCTATCTTGAACGCATGGGCGTCGAACAAGCGAATGCGCCATGCGAGCACAAGGCGCGCGCCTATCCCGAGCGGGCACGCCAATTCATGCCATTTTCGGCGTTGAGGGGCTACGAGGAAATGCTCACCGAAGTAGAGCGAAACGCCATCGAGGAAGAAGGACGCTTTACGGAAGCGTACCGCGACGACGCTCCATAATAGAAGGTTCGTCCACCCCTCCCCGAAGACGGCCAACAAAAAAAGAGACCGAAAGAAATTTCGGTCTCTTTTCGTTTCAAGCAAAAGGGTTTTACGCATTCAGCTTCTTGGCAAGCAGCTGGTTGATAACCTTCGGATTGCCCTGGCCGCGCATTTCCTTCATGCACTGGCCCACGAAGAAGCCGATGAGCTTCGCGTTGCCCTCTTTGTAACGGGCAACCTCATCGGGGTTCGCAGCAATCACGGCATCGACAACGGCCTCGATAGCGCTCGTGTCGCTTACCTGTTTCATGCCACGTTCGTCAACGATGGCCGAGGGGTCCTTATCCTCGTCAATCACGGCAGCGAAAACTTCCTTGCCCTGCTTCGAGGAAATTGCATCGGTCGCAATAAGCTCAACGAGCTCAATTGCGCGCGCGGGCGTAAGCGGGCATTCTGCCAAGTTGAACGACTCGTCAGCGTTCATGCGCGCCGTGATGTCGTTAATCGCGAGGTTCGCGAGCGGCTTAGCCAGCTTGGAAGCCTTATCGCCGGCAAGCTCCATACCCTTCTCGAAGAAGTTCGAGGTGGCGCGGTGCTCAACCAAATGGCGAGCGTCATAGGCCGAAAGGCCGAAGCTTTCCTGGTAGCGCGCGGCCTTCTGGTCGGGCAGCTCGGGAAGCTTGGCGCGAACGCCGTCGATCCACTCGTCGGTCAAATCGTACGGAGCAAGGTCGGCTTCGGGGAACAAACGGTAGTCATCGGCGGTTTCCTTCACGCGCATCACGATGGTACGCTTCGCCGACGGGTCCCAATGGCGCGTTTCCTGGTAGATTTGGCCACCCTCTTCAAGCACCTGGGCCTGACGGCAAATCTCATAAGCCAAGCCGTCGTGCAGATTCTTGAACGAGTTCATATTCTTGAGCTCGGTCTTCACGCCCAAGCCCGTAGAACCGCGGCGGCGCAGCGACACATTGCCGTCGCAACGCATGGAGCCTTCCTCCATGGAGCAGTCGGAAATGCCAATGGCCAAATAGATTTGGCGAAGCTTCTGCATGAACAGGCGGGCCTCTTCAGGCGTGCGCAAATCAGGCTCGGTCACAAGCTCGATGAGCGGCGTACCCGCGCGGTTGTAGTCGACGAGCGAGTGCGTAGCACCAGCGATACGGCCTTCGTCGCCGCCGATATGCACCATCTTGCCCGCGTCCTCTTCCATATGGATGCGCGTGATGCCCACGTGCGCCACATAGCCGTCTTCGGTCGCGGTGACGTTGCCCTGGCTTTCGCCTGGCTTCAAGCCGTCAAGGTCGATGCGCTCTTTTGCGCCGGCGCCGTCGACCTCAAGGTCGAGGTGGCCGCGCATGCAGAACGCCACGGGGCCCTGCGTGGTCTGGAAGTTTTTCGCCATATCGGGATACATATAGTTCTTGCGGTAGAACATCGAATGCTTCTCGATATCGCAATTGGTAGCCAAGCCGGCGAGCACAATGCTCTCGATGGCGGCCTTGTTGGGCACGGGGAGTGCGCCAGGCAGGCCCAAGCAAATGGGGCACGTGTGCGTATTGGGGTCGGCGCCGAATTCGAGCTTGCAACCGCAGAACATCTTCGTGTTCAGCGTAGTAAGCTCAGCATGGATCTCCAAGCCGATGACGGCTTCCCAATCCTGCAAAACCTCTTCGAGCTTCTTCATTACCGAATCGCCCCCATTCCGCGTTCTGCACCCAGCGCCTGCGCTCCGCTTCGCGGTGCTCGGCGTTCAACAGCCCAGTGGGCTGTTGAATCCTGCAAAACCTCTTCGAGCTTCTTCATGCTATTCACCGGCCTTTCCAGCAGCAAAATCGGGCGCGATGGGAGCTGCGCCATACACGGCCTCGAGCGCCGCCGCAGCGCGGAACATGTTCTCATCTTTGAACTGTGGCGCGATAAGCTGCACGCCCACAGGCAGGCCCGTATCGTCGCCCAGGCCGCACGGCACGTTCATGCCGCCGTTGCCTGCGATATTGATCGACACCGTGAAAATGTCAGACAGGTGCATCTCGACCGGATCGCCGATTTCGCCGAACTTGAATGCGGTACGCGGGCTCGTAGGCGCGAGAATGACGTCGCATTTCTCGTATGCAGCCTGGTAGTCCTGCGTAATGAGCGTGCGCACCTGCTGAGCCGGATAATAGTACTTCTCGTACACGCCACTCGAAAGCAGGTAGCTGCCCAGCATAATGCGGCGCTTGGCCTCCATGCCGAAGCCGGCAGCGCGGCTTGCCTCGTATTGGCTGCCGAGGTCTTTGTGGCCTTCGGCGCAATAGCCATAGCGAACCGAGTCGAAGCGCGCCAAATTCGAGAACGCCTCGCACGGGCCCAGCACGTAATATGCGGAAATGGCCGCATCGGCATGAGGAAGCTCGACTTCCACGATTTCGGCGCCCGCCTCGCGAAGTGCCTCGGTGGCTTCAGAAACGCGAGCCTTCACCTCGTCGGTAAGGCCGGGCGCATTCATGAATCCGGACACAACGCCAATGCGCATACCTTCGACGCCCTGCTCGCACGCGGCGCGGAAATCGGCCTTCACATACTGCGAGGTGCAGTCCATGGGATCGTGGCCGCAAATGGCGTCCATCGCGGCGGCGGCATCGCGCACGCTGCGCGCGAACGGGCCGACCTGGTCAAGCGAGCTGCCGAACGCAACCACGCCATAACGCGAAACCATGCCATAGGTCGGCTTCACGCCAACAATGCCGCAGAACGCTGCAGGCTGGCGAATTGATCCACCCGTGTCGGAACCGAGCGTGACGCACGCAAGACCAGCCGCGACCGATGCCGCAGAGCCGCCGGAGCTGCCGCCCGGGACGCGCTCAAGATCCCACGGGTTTTTGGTGGGGCCGAACGCGGAGGTCTCGGTGGAGCTGCCGAATGCGAATTCGTCCATGTTGAGCTTGCCCAGCGGAATGCCGCCTGCCTCAATAGTTTTGGCAACGCACGTCGCGGTATAAGGCGAGACATAGTTTTCAAGCATGAGGGATGAACACGTGGTGTGCGTGCCCTCGTAGTTCATGTTGTCTTTGAACGCCACAGGTACGCCAGCGAGCGGACCCATTTCATCAAAGGTACCGTTTGCGAGCGCCTCATCGATTTTCGCGGCCTGCTCGAAGGCAGCATCTTTCGTGAGTTCCAAGAATGCATGCACTTCGCCATCGAGTTCCTCGATGCGCTTGAAGCTTGCCTCAGCGACTTCACGCGCGGTGAAATCACCTGCCAGAAGACCGGCACGAATGTCGGCCACGTTCATATTCGCGTTATATGCCATCACTGATCGCCTCCGCCCAAAATAGCCGGGATAAGGAAGCTACCGTCTTGCTGCTTAGGAGCATTGGAGAGCGCCTGCTCCTGCGTAAAACCAGGTACTTCCACGTCTTCGCGCATCACGTTGGAAAGGCCTCCGATAGGATGGAACGTAGGATCCACGCTCTCGAGGTCGAATTCGGTGATGGGCTTAAGCGTTTCGATGATGCTGTTCAAATCAACCGTCATCTGAGCGAGCTCTTCATCGGTGAGCCCGATGCGCGCATACGTGGCAATGTCACGCACGTCGCGTTCTGTGAGTTGCTGAGTCATGCGACTTCTCTTTCCTTCTCGATTCGCTTTTCCACAGGCGACCTGCCAGTAGTTTCCCAAAGCGAACTGCATGAGAACATAACGTTCGTATGATAGCAAACCCGCAGGCAACTACGCACGAGCCAACCAGATGCCCAGTAAAGTTCAACAGACCGAAATACGCAGGACGCGGTCGCCTGATTGAAGTGACTCGTTTTCCAGCTGAGGCGCGTCGTAGCAGCGGGATACCTGGTACACCCTCATTTAGGCGAAGCCTCATAGCACATTCAGGCAGGATGGGCGCTCGGCGGGGCTTTCTCAGGGGTCGTCGGCGTTCATTTCCGCTTTTATTTCAAAATGAAACGCCGCCAGACGGGCGCATAGCGAGCCGAAGGCGAGCGGTAGCCCGTCGGGGCCCAGGAGAAAGCCCCGCCGAGCGCTCATCAGTTGGGATTTACGCGACCGAATAGCCCGCCGTGGCCAGCGAGAAAACCGAGGCGAACACCCGCCCGAGAGGGACTCAATCGTCCCCTACTCCCCCGCCTCGAATTTCGCAATGGCGTCGAGGAACGCTTCACCGTAGCGCTCAAGCTTGCGCGAGCCCACGCCGTTGACCTCGAGGAAATCGAGCGCGTCCTTCGGACGGCGCACGCACATATCGCGCAGCGCTCGGTCGGAAAACACCATGTAAGGCGCGATATTTCCCGCATCGGCGAGCTGCTTGCGCAAAGCGCGCAGCTCTTCAAACAGCGCATCGTCGCCCACGCTCATCGCGCCCACGCCAAACGTCGCGGAAGAAGCGGGCGAAGACGCCACTTTTCCTTTCTTGGGAAGCGTCGACTTCTTCATCTGTTTGATCGAAAACGTAAAGTCTTCCATGAAAGCCTCATGCGAGCGCTCGCCAAGCCCGACAGTCGGGAACTTCCCTTCGCTCACCTGCAGAAAGCCCTCGGACGCAAGCAGCTCGATGACTTCTTTGACCTGCGAGATCGAATCGCTCACTGTATCGTAGGAATCGAGCGTTTCGAAATTTCCTTCGAACACGCGCTGCGATTTGGAACCGCGCACAATGTCGGCCACAAGGGTCTTGCCAAACGCGCCGCCCAATTCGCGCACGCATTTCACGCAGGCGCGGGCAGTATCGGTCACGTCGATCGATTCGAATTCCCCTAGGCAATTCGAGCAGTTCCCGCACTCGGTCGAACCATTCTCAAACGGCGTTTGGTCGCCGAAATAATTGAGGATGTAGCGGCGCAAGCAGCCTGTCGTGTGGCAATAGCCCACCATGGCCTCGAGCATGCGGCGCTGCGCGGCTCGCGCGATTTCAGCCTCCTCAGGCTGCTGAGTGGCGTATTCGCTGTCGCCCTCGATAAAGAAGCGGCAGGTAGACACGTCGCCATCGCACCACAGAAGAAGGCACTCGCTCGGCTCGCCGTCGCGTCCCGCGCGGCCCGCCTCCTGGTAATACGCTTCAAGGCTTTTCGGCATGTTGTAATGCACGACCCAGCGCACGTTCGACTTGTCGATTCCCATGCCAAAAGCGTTCGTCGCAACCATGATGGGAGCATCGTCATTGATGAACCGTTCTTGGGCATCGTCGCGTTCGGCCTTATTCATGCCGGCATGGTAGCGAGCCACAGGCAGCCCTTCTGCGGCAAGCCAGCCCGAAAGGCCGTCGACATCTTTGCGCGTCGAGCAATACACGATGCCCGAATCGCCCGAATGCGCCGCAATGAACTGGGCGATTCGCGTGCGCTTTTGCTTCGGATTGAGCTTTTCGACGCTGAACTTCAAATTCGCGCGATCATATCCCGTAACGACGCATTCGGGGTTTCGCAGTCCAAGCAAAGCGGAAACATCGCGACGCACTTTATCGGTCGCCGTGGCAGTAAGCGCGATGACGGGCGGGCGCTTCGGCAGGCTTTCGATGAAATCGGCAATGCCGGTATAGGCAGGACGGAAATCTTGACCCCATTGCGACACGCAATGGGCCTCGTCAACGGCGATAAGGGGGATTTCTACGCGACTCGCAAACTCTCGAAACAGTGGATCGGCCAAGCGTTCAGGTGCCACGTACATGATTTTATACGTGCCCGCCTCGGCGCGCGCAAGCACGGTGCGTTGCTGGCCTGGCGTTAAGGTCGAATTCAAAAACGATCCGCGCACGCCTGCATCGATAAGGGCGTTCACCTGGTCTTTCATAAGGGAAACAAGCGGCGATACCACCAGCGCGAGCCCCGGCAGAACAATCCCCGGAATCTGATAGCACAACGACTTGCCAGCACCCGTGGGCATAATGCCGAGCGCGTCGCGGCCAGAAAGCACGGCGCCAATGAGCACCTCTTGGCCTTGGCGAAACGACTCGTAGCCAAAGTACGTTGAAAGAGCCTCTCGAGCGGCATCCATTGAAGGCGTGCACGGCGTCATGTTCGCCGCCGAAAGCCCCTGAATATTCGCCATCGATTCACCCTTTCCAAAACGCCCACGACAAAAAGATGGGCAACGCACGCAACGCGCGCATCGCCCATCCTCGAAACAGAATAGAAGCCCCTCGGGCGTATCTGCCCGTTACACGTTGAACTTGAAGTGCATGACGTCGCCGTCCTGCACCACGTACTCCTTGCCTTCCTGGCGGAGCTTACCGGCGTCGCGGCAGCCCTTTTCGCCACCGAGAGACACATAGTCTTCGAAGCTCGCGGTTTCAGCCTTAATGAAGCCGCGCTCGAAGTCGGAGTGAATGACGCCAGCAGCCTGCGGCGCTTTCGCGCCCACGGGAATGGTCCAAGCGCGCGTTTCAGTTTCGCCACTCGTGAAGTAGCTCTGCAGGCCAAGCAGGGCGTAGGCGCTGCGAATAAGGCGAGCGAGGCCGCTTTCGGAAAGACCTAGCTCCTCCATGAACATCTTGGCGTCTTCGGGATCGAGCTCAGCCAAATCGGCTTCCGTCTTAGCGCAAATAGGCACGGGAATCTGGCCATCGATTTCGGGAAGCTCGGCGTTGAGCTGGTCCTCATCGACGTTGGCGATGTAGAGCATGGGCTTGCACGTGAGCAGACACAGGTCTTTGATGGCAGCGAGCTCTTCATCGCTCAGCCCCAGCGTGAGCACGCGATGGCCCTCGTTCAGACCCGCGAGCACCTTCTTGGCGGTCTCGAACTTGAGCATGAGCGACTTATCGCGCTTCGCTTCCTTTTCAAGGCGAGGCAGCGCCTTATCGACCGTGGCGATGTCGGCCAGCACGAGCTCGGTCTTAATGGTTTCGACGTCGCTTTGCGGGTCGACTTTCTTGGAAACATGCTCGACATTGGGGTCGCTGAAGAAACGAACGACCTCGCAAATCGCATCGGTCTCGCGAATGTTGGCCAAGAACTTGTTGCCCAGGCCCTCGCCCTGGCTTGCACCGGCAACCAGACCAGCAATGTCAACGAATTCGACCGTTGCCGGCACGATTTTAGCCGGATGGTCGATTTTCGCGAGTTCATCCAAACGATAATCGGGAACGGGAACCATGCCCGTATTGGGCTCAATGGTGGCAAACGGATAGTTCGCGGCGAACCCGGTTTTCTTGGTAAGGGCGGTGAAAAGCGAAGACTTGCCAACGTTGGGCAGGCCAACAATACCGATAGAAAGCGACATGCGCATCCCCTTCATACTTACTTGCGGCGATAAAACTCATCAATGATAGCAAAACGCCGCGCAACCTGCGTCGTTTTCGACAATTCCCCACTCGATATCGGCATACGGCGCCCGAGCCATTCAAATATCGCAATAAGATTCGGCGCTTATGAAAGCGATGCTCCTGCAGAGTCCGCCCTCAAGAAAACAAAAAAGAGGCCCGCTCGCCGCGCCCCAATCGCCAGATAAGCGAACGGAAACGAAGCAAGCAGGCCCCTTAAGCGAGCGGGAAGCTGATCGGCTACATGCTGAACAGACCCATGGTCTGAGCGACATACGCGACCAGAATAACCACGAGCATCACAGGCGCGATGTATTTAATAACGACCGACCACACATTAGCCAGACGGAAACGAGCCGACACGCGCACCTCGTCGATGAGCGTTTGGGGCTTGATAATCCAGCCCACGAAAACGCAGGTAAGAAGCGCAGCGATAGGCATCATCACCGAGTTGGAGATGAAGTCGAGCAAATCGAGGATGCTCGAGCCCTCGCCCATCGGCTGAATGAACGACAGCGAGCTGTAGCCCAGGTTCACGAGCACGCCCATGAGCGTCACGTACACGATAGTCACGACAAGCGAGCGCTTGCGAGACCAGCCAGCGCCGTCGGAAATAATAGACGTGCAGGTTTCAACAAGCGAAAGCGAGCTCGTAAGAGCCGCGAACAAAACGAGCACGAAGAACACGACGCCTATGATAGTCGCTGCGCCGCCAAGGTTTTCGAACACCTGAGGCAGAATGATGAACATAAGCGACGGGCCGGAGTTCTGAGCCACGGCATCGCCCGAACCAAGCGCGGCGAACGTAGCGGGAACGATCATGAGACCCGCGAGCAGTGAAACGCCAAACGTGGTGCCCGCGATTTGAGAAACCGACGACGTGAGCTTAGTGGACTTCTGCAAATAGGAACCATACGTCACCATAATGCCCATAGCGAGTGACAGAGTGAAGAACGTCTGTCCAAGCGCGGAAATAATCAATTCAGGCGAAAACTTGCTGAAGTCGGGAACCAGATAGTAGGCAAGGCCGTCCATAGCACCCGGCAGAGTGAGCGCGTAAATCGCAACGGCAGCAGCCATCACGATAAGGGCGGGCATCATGATGAGGTTCGCCTTCTCGATGCCCTTGTTCACACCAAGCGCGACGATGAAATACGTCAAAGCCATGAAAATGAGCATGAAGATGATGCTCTCAGCGCCGGAAGTAATGAAACCCGAGAAATAGTTGCCGCCATCGGCAAGCGCCTCAGGAGCAGTCACGATATAACCGAACAGGTATTTCGTAACCCAACCGCCAATTACACAGTAATACGGCACGATAATAAACGGCACCGCCGACATGAAAATGCCAATGAACGCATACTTCTTGCCAAATGCTTTGAATGCCCCGATAGAGCTCTGGCCCGTCTTGCGGCCAAGCGACGTTTCAAGCAGCAGCAACGCCAAGCCAATGGTGAACACGAAAACGAAGTACATGAGCAAAAACGTGCCGCCGCCGTATTTCGCCGCCAAATAGGGAAAGCGCCACATGCTGCCCAAGCCAACCGCGGAAGCGGCTGCAGACAACACGAAGGCAAGCTTGCCCGACCACGTTGCACGTGATTTTGTAGTTTCTGACATGAGGTTCCTCCCGCCGCACGTGCGGCGCGCAGGCACATGGCATGCCCGCGTTCTTTCTTCTATCGAAATGAATTGGACCCTAGCGCGTGGCGTCGCATGGGGCCAAAAGACTTAAGGCGATATTCTAAATCAGCTTTCGGAAAAACCCTCCAACTATCGGGTTTTTCTCGTAGATGGCACAATGCACCACAGAACCACCGCTTTTGTGCCGCATTCTGAAACGAGATATGCCAATGTTTTAAAACACTGCTCGCACAACGAGCAAAGCTCTCGAGCGCTGGAAGAAATCGTCACCCGAAAGCACCATGCAAGCGAACGAAAGCGGAGCCGGCCAAAAGCACGATGTGCATTGGGAAAATCGCCGATTCCCTCGCTGCACGATTAACCGCGAAGAGGCTGCATGTCTTCGGGGTATTCAACCTTCCAGAACACCAAACCAGCCGCAGGCGCATTTTGGCCCGCCGCCCGCCTGTCGCACGCCGCCAGCACATCGCCCACCCATGCAGGCAACTTGCTCCCACGGCCGACCTCCACAAGCGTTCCAACCATCGTGCGCACCATGGAATGCAGAAACGCGTTGCCCACCACCCGAATGGTCACGACTTCGGTGCCAGCGATAACCTCGGGGTATACCGAAAGCTCCATAACGTCACGATGCGTTGGCTTGCCAACCGCCGAAGCCGCCATACAAAAACTTTTGAAATCATGCTCGCCAATGAGGTGCGAACAGGCCTCGTTCATCGCATCGACATCAAGCGTCGCGCCACCCAAATGCCACACGATAGGCGCAATGAGCACCGGACGGGCCGTGTTCGTGCAAATGTGATAGTGGTATTCGCGCCACAACGCGTCAAATCGAGCGGAAAAACCGAGCGGACGTTCATCGATCGAAGAAATCGAAATCGCCTCATCGACCAGGGCATTAAGCGAACGCTGCAGCCCACGGAACGATCGCGATTGGAACTCATCTTCCGACACGTCAAAACTTACGACCTGCCCTCGAGCATGCACGCCCGCGTCGGTTCGTCCCGCGCAAACGATGGGAACGTCACGCTTATAGAGCATAGAGAGAACCGACTCGAGCTCCCCTTGCACCGTCTTGATGTGCGTTTCCGCCTGACGGGCATACCCCGCAAAACCCGAGCCCTCATAGCCAAGCGTCAACGAAACCGTATGGGAAAGTCCAGCGGCAAGAGCGTCCTCCACGCGCTTCGCGCGCATTTCCGCACGCGCGGCAGCATCGGGCGCGCCCGTGACAGCAGGTTCAGTTTCAGCAATATGATCGCATTGAGGCACAGCAAGCTCCTATCAAAATCCAACCGCAGAAGTATACCGAAAAAGCCAGCCCCCGACATTCCAGCGTTCCGAAGTCATTCACGGACGCACCCGAGCGTCATAGCACCGAAGCAAGACAAAAAAGCACGAATCAAAACAAGATAGCACCATCCTATTAATCCTATTGCATTGATTGGTTTCTAACTTTTATACTGGACTGAGCATATTCACAAGGGGGAATCATGACCGAAAACAACGAGCCATCCAAATCGCGCGCACGCACGACCGCACCTGCAGGATCTATCGATATTCATGAGTATATCGATGGCAAAAACTTCGTCCCAGAACCCAACATTAAAACGGAATTAGGCCAAAAAGGCGTCATTCGTGCGACATGCATCTCGAAGCGCAAAGGAACACGCAAAGAACCTATCCCCGAGGGCGTTGAAGTCGTCGCACATTTCGGGGTGAAAAACGACGCGCACGCCTCGAGCGATTGGCATCGCCAAGTCTCACTTCTTGCCTGGGAATCCATTGAGCGCGCCCAGGCTATGGGACTCGATGTGAAAGAAGGCGATTTCGCCGAGAACTTCTGCACCGAAGGCATCGACGTAATGCACATGCCCATGGGCACCCAGGTCAAAATCGGCGAAGACGTGATTATCGAAATCTCGCAAATCGGCAAAGTGTGCCACACGCGGTGCGCCATCTATTATCTCGCAGGCGATTGTATCTTCCCACGAGAAGGCATTTTCGGCGTCGTGCTCCAAGGCGGCACAGTCAAGCCGGGAGACACCCTCGAAGTGCTGAAAGTCGGCGACGGAACCTGCGAGTACTCCCCCGCCGACGCCATCGCCGAAGTCGAAGAAGCGCGCCGCAACGGAACGCTCTAACCACCAACGTTCTGCGCCTGTCCTGGCCCCGAAGCCGCCGAGTGTGGCATGACGGAACAAGGACTGCCCGATTTCAAACTTTATCTTCGCTAAAGCCAAGCGAGACCAGGTGAGCGCATAGCGAGCGGTAGCGAGCCGTGGTCCACGCGCCACCATGCCGCACTCCACTCGCGGCTTCGAGGCAAAAAAGAGGAAGGCATCGCCTTCCTCTTTTTCGTATGACCTATGCGGCGCTCGACCCCCATACCTTGCGCCCAAACAAATCGAGTAACTCGGAATAGATGATATTCTTCGTCAAGTCGACCTTGATAGGCAGCTCAGCACGGAATTTACGCCCATCTGCTTGGCGAATGAACAATACCACCGCATCGTCACCCGGATGACTACGCAAAATCTGTTGCAGCTGCTGGGAACGCAATGCGTTCATCTCGCTCGCCCAAAGACGAATCTCGAGCTGGCTTGGCCCCATTTGCGACGCGTCGAACGCCAAGCGCTCCACCTCGAATGCCATAATCTGGTCGCCACGGTCAGAGTGCTCAAACTTGCCGCGCACCTTCACGATGGCATCCTGTTCAAGAGCATCGGCGAAATCGTCGTATTTGAAGCACACGCCTTCGCAATGGCCCGACGTATCCTCCAACACGAAGTTCGCCATTTTCTTGCCCTTTTTAGTGAGCTTGACCTGCACGCTCGTAATAAGGCCCGCGAACGTCGCCGACGGAATATCGCCGTTATGCTCAGCCAAATCGCCCAGGCGGAACTTCGTGATGCGACGCAAGGCTGCCTCGTATTGCCGCAGCGGGTGGTCCGAGACGTAGATCTTCAGAATCTCTTTCTCGTACGACAAAAGCGTGCGCTTATCCCACTCAACACCATCGGGTGCGGGAATGTCTTCAGCGAAGCCCGAATCGTCATCGGCCGCGAACATGTCGAACATGCTCACCTGCCCCGCATCGCGGTCTTTCTGACGCTTCGACGCGCTTTCCAGAAGCGGCGTTTGCTCAATGAAATACATGAGCTGCTTACGCGTGTATCCGGTCGAATCGAACGCGCCCGACTTAATGAGCGCTTCCAGCGTTTTGCGGTTGTAGCACTTCGTATCGAGTCGGTTCACGAAGTCGTGCAAGCTCGTAAACGGACCGTTTGCCTCACGCTCGGCGATAATAGCTTCGGCAACCGCGCCACCAACGCCGCGCACGCCGGCCAAGCCGAAGCGAATGCCCTCGTCAAGCGGCGTGAATTCCAGGTTCGAAGAGTTCACGTCGGGCGGCAAAACGGGAATGCCCGAATGCGTGCAGCTCGCGATGTATTTAATAAGCTTGTCGGCGTTGCCCATGTAGCTCGACAACACTGCGGCCATATATTCGTTCGGGTAGTGCGACTTCAAATACGCCGTGCGCATAACGAGAATTGCATATGCGGCAGAGTGCGATTTGTTGAACGCGTACTTCGCGAACTTCTCGGCATCAGACCAAATTTGGTTGGCGATCTCGAGCGAATAGCCGTTTTCGACAGCGCCATTGCACCAGTCGTCTTTCAGCTTCATCATGACGTCGAGCTTTTTCTTGCCCATAGCCTTACGCAACTTGTCAGCCTTGCCTGCCGAGAAGCCGCTCATGACCATAGACACCTGCATGATCTGCTCTTGGTAGACCATGGTGCCGTAAGTTTCTTCCAAAACCGGGCGCAGGCGCTCGTCGTAATAATGCACGGCGGTTTTGCCGCTCGCGACCTTGATATAGTCGTCAACCATGCCAGACTCGAGCGGGCCCGGGCGATTCAACGCAATCGATGCGACGATGTCCGAGAAACGGTGCGGTGGGAGCCTGCCAAACAAGCTCACATACAACGCGCCCTCAACCTGGAACAAACCGTCCATATTGCCCGATCGCATAAGCTCGAAAGCCTTCGGGTCTTCGGTAGGAATCTGCTCGGGAATAAGCTCGATGCCATAACGCTCTTTCACGTTGCGGCACGCGCGCGAAAGCACGCCCAACGTACGCAGGCCCAAGAAGTCCATCTTCAACAAACCCAGGTCAGGCGTATAGTGACCGTCATATTGCGTAATAATGCCGCCACCTTTGGTATCGCGCTTCATGGGAACATGGTCGGCCATGGGGTCGCGGCAAATAATAGTCGCGCATGCGTGCACGCCCTCGCCGCGCACATTGCCCTCAATCGAGCGTGCAGCGTCGACGACTTCTTTGGTTTCGGGCTCCTCGTCGTAAGCCTTCTTAAAATCGGGATTCGCATCGAGCGCCTTGTCGATCGTGATGCCCAATTCGTCGCCGACCATTTTGCACAATCGGTCGCCCACGCTATAAGGCTGGCCAAGCACGCGAGCCGCGTCGCGAATGGCGTTCTTCGCCTGCAGCTTGCCGAACGTGATAACGCCCGACACGTGGTCTTCGCCATAGAAATCCTTGATATGCTCAATGACTTCCTGGCGTCGCTCGTCCTCGAAGTCGACGTCGATATCAGGCATCTCAACGCGTTCGGGCGACAGGAAGCGCTCGAACAGCAAGCCGTTCGGCAAGGGGTCAAGGTCGGTAATGCCCATGGCATACGTGCAAATAGCGCCTGCGGCCGAGCCACGGCCCGGGCCTACGGCAATGCCGTTCTCTCGCGCCCAGCGAATGTATTCCTGGACAATGAGGAAGTATGCAGGGAAGCCCTGCTGAATAATAACGCCCGCCTCGTACATATAGCGATCCCATGCGTCTTTCGGAATGGGTTCGCCATAGCGGCGCTTCAGGCCATCTTCGCATTCCTTGCGGAACAGCGTTTCTTCGGTGTATCCCGGAGGCAGGGGAAAGCGCGGCAGAATGGAATCGCGCTCAAGCACAACATTGCATTTCTCAGCAACCTCCACCGTGGTATCGCACGCCTCGGGGAAATCTCGCAACGCTTCGCGCATTTCCTCTTCGGTCTTCATATAGAACTGATCGTTCGCGAAGCGCATGCGGTTCTCATCGTCCATGAGCGAACCCGTGCCAATGCATAGCATCAGATCTTGCGCACGAGCATCTTCGCGGCGAAGGTAATGGAAGTCGTTCGTCGCGATGGTCTTCAAGCCGAGTTTATTCGCAATGTCGGTCAAATACCCATTCATCTCGCGCTGGCTCATACCGCCGTTAGTGGTAATGCCCTGGTCTTGCAGCTCGATGTAGAAATCACCCGGCTCGTATAGCGAAGCGAGCTTGCGAGCCCACTGCTCGGCACCTTCAAAATCGCGCGCATCAATGCAACGCGGAATAATGCCCGCGATACACGCGCTTGAAGCAATGCAGCCCTCGGCGTATTTCTTCAGCATGTCGAACGTGGTACGTGGCTTGTAATAAAAGTTGTCGCAATGCGATTCGCTCACAAGGTGCAGCAAGTTGTGATAGCCCACGTTGTTTTTCGCGAGCAGCACCATATGATACAAACGCGACTTCACCTTCGAGCCGATTTCGGGGTCTTCGGTAAAGTAAATCTCGCACCCGTAGATGGGCTTGACCTTCTTGCCGGTTTCTTTCTCCACCGCCTCGCACGCATCGCACAGTTCGGGCACACCGCACATGACGCCATGGTCGGTAATAGCCACGGCGGGCATGTCAAGATCTGCCGCACGGCGCACCATGTCTTTGATTTTGGTGGCACCGTCGAGCATGGAATATTCGGTATGGTTATGCAGATGGACGAAAGCCATGCAGCCCTACCCCTTCCGTATATTTACGAACAAATGGTCGTTTTCTATAACGTAGTTTTATCATAGCAACCCAGCGAGCGCAAGAGCCACAGTCCGCACAGAAAACCTGTTAAATGCTCGTAGCGTTTAACAGGTTTCGAGCGACTTTCGAAACCACAGAATCGCAGCCGAAAACCGCGCTCTTGCCTCTAAAGGGCACCCACGCCCACAAGCCTTATGTCGCTCAAAAATCGCACCCTAGCTTAGAAGTACCATGCTACCCCGAGCCCACACACCGATTCGATCAATTCTTACTGCATTCCAAAGCAGCGTTCACCCAAAGCCCTACGCTTTCGGCTTGCGTCGACCAGCCTTGCCCGTAATACGCTCCACATCGATGCACCAAACATCGGTTATATCGAATTCGCGTTCAATCGCGCCACCAATCTCGTGCTTTTCGGAAGGCATGTATTTCATGCACAACGCTACGAGCATCTTACGCACCGCAAGCGAGCTCTCAACGTGACGAATGCGACCCGCAACCATCGCGCTCGCAAAGCGCGTGGTAAAGAACGTCTCTTCGTAGCACGGCTCGACCTCACACGCCACGCTGCCCCACACGCGAGCGTCGCGACGCCAGTCGGCCATCTTATGCCCGTCATTCTTCGTCGTATGAATATAGATGCGGCACACAGGCTCCTCGCCCTCGCCTGCACCTTCAACAGAGCCCCAACCACGCTCAACCACATACGACAACGGCACGCAATACGGCATGCCATCGTCGTCAACAGTCGCCACGGTGATGAACTCCCCTTCGTCGAGAACCTCGAGCGCGTCTTCGACGGATATCTCACGGTCGGCATATTGCATTGGATAGTTTTTCATAACGGAACTCCTTTCAACCATGGCGAGCAGCGCAATCGAGCAAAGTTGCTCTGGAAAGCGGGGCGTGCCCTCTGCTGCCCATCTCGCCCAAGCCAGCGCACGCAAAAAAAAACGAAACACGGACAGGCTTCGACACAGAACGAACGCGAACAAACAGCAGGCCCGATCACGCTTGGATATTGTACTCACCAATGGCAATGAATCTTGCGAAGCTATCCCATTTTTGATACAGTGCGCCACAAATTGGAAAACATCCCGCCGCCGGGTGGGAAACCGAGCACTCGGATCAATCGCGACGTTAGGCCTTTGAAGCCGCGATTGGCCCGAGTGCTTTTGTTTTCAAAGGAACAGCAGCCTAGGAAAGCCGCATCGAATTCCGTAGCGCGATACGGATACAGAAAGGACGAGCCATGCAGAAATTTATTGCAGAACCCTCATTTTGGGAAATTCTGCCGGAAGCTTCAATCGGGATTATGGTCGTGCGTGCCATGAAAACCGCCGACGAAGTATCCAGCGAAGACAAGGCAGCCATTGCGAGCATCCTCAATGAGGCGAATGCAACGGCGAACCAACACCTTACGAGCAACACTATTTCCGAAAACGAGGTCGTGGCCGTATGGCGTCGGGCATACCAGCTCTTCAAAACCAAGAAAGGGGCACGCTGCTCCATCGAAAACCTGCTCAAACGCGTGTTGAAGGGCAATCCAGTGGCCCCAATCACCCCATCGGTCGACATTTACAATGCCATTTCGCTGAAGTACGCCCTGCCCGTTGGCGGAGAAAACATCGACGCTTTTGTAGGCGACTTCCACTTGGGAATCGATGAAGAGGGAGGCAAGTCGTTCCTTCCCATTGGCGAAGAGGAAAACGCCCCCACCCTGCCAGGCGAGCTTTGTTACTACGACGAAGAAGGAGCCGTATGTCGATGCTTCAATTGGCGCGATGGCCAGCGCACAGAGCTCACCGACGATTCCCGCAACGCAATTCTCGTGATTGAATGCGTCGATGGCGCGCGCCTGCCCGAATTGCATGCCGCGCTCGACGAGTTCGCCGATTTGATGCGCCGTTTCCTGGGCGCGGAAGTGGCGGCAAAGGGAATCGTCACGAAGGGCAATCCCGAAATGACGATCGTCGAATAATCGTAAAAACAAAGCGGCCGTGAACCCAAGGCGAATGTCCGAGAACACGGCCGCGATCCGCTTCCGAAAAGAAAGAAGCCGCCCAGGGGAAAGGGCGGCTTCGATCGTCCCGTGGCGGGGACATATGGCGACTCGCCGCGCGTGGTTGAGCTGCCGCGGGCGATAAGGATATACCGTGGTTAGGCGCCAACCATAACCTGGATAACGAGCAGAGCGCCACCGAACACGAACAGGAATCCAACCATCGGGAGAACGAACTTCACCCAGTGGGAGTACTTCATGTCGAGCATGGTCAGAGTTGCCATGACCAGGCCCGTAGGTGCGAGGTAGAGCATTGCGTACTGGCCCCAGTTGTAAGCGGAAACAACGATGGAACGGTCGATGCCAACGGTGTCGGCGAGCGGCGCCAGAATCGGCATTGCGAGCACGGCCAGGCCCGAAGAAGAGGGAACGATGAAGCCGAGCAGGAAGAACATGACCATCATCATGAGGATGAACAGCGGGCCAGACATACCGGCAACTGCGTTGGAAGCCCAGTACAGAAGCGTGTCAGAAATCAGGCCGTTCTCCATAATCAGGTTAACGCCACGTGCGAGACCGATGATGAGCGAAACGCCAACCAGGCTCGAAGCACCGTTAATGAATGCCTCGGTAACGGTCTTCTCGTCAAGGCCGCACAGGAACATGCAGATGATGGCGACAGTGAGGAACGAAGCGGCCATCTGCGGGAACCACCAGCCCTGGCTCACAACGCCCCAAACCATGATGACGAATGCCATGACGAAGAGCACCAGAATGACCTTGCGCTTCCAGTCGAACGCAGGAATGTTGTCAGAATCGGGGTCATGCGTAGCGTAGAGCTTGGCGAACTTCTCACGGTCTTCATAGGTGTAGCTGAACTCGGGGTTCGCCTTGACCTTCTTGCAGTACCAATACAGGTAGGAGATAACGACGATGGCGCCAACGACGCAGCCGATAACACGCCACATGATGCCTTCGGTCCAGATAACGCCGGCAGCATTCGAAGCGATAACGACCGAGAACGGGTTGATCGTCGAGAACGTGGTACCCATGGAACCTGCGAGGAAGATAGCGCCAACGCAGACGATGGAGTCATAGCCCAATGCCAAGAAGATAGGCACCAGAATCGGATAGAACGCGACAGCCTCTTCTTCGAGACCGCAGGTGGTGCCGCCCAAAACCATGAGCGCGGCCACGAGGAATACGAGCGCGAACTCGCGACCCTTCGTCTTCTTCGTGAGCGCGACCAAGCCACTCTCGAATGCGCCGGATGCGTTCACAACGCCAATCAAGCCACCAAGAACCAAGATGAAGACCATAATGTCAACGCCGTTGATAGTGCCATTGACCATCGAGGTGAAGACGTCGGCAACACCCATGGGCTGAGACTCGAGCTCGGTGTAGGTACCGGGAACAGAAATTGCCTTGGTGATAGCGCCGTTCAGGAACTGATTGACATCGATCTCCATGCCGGCGAGTTCGGGGTCGGAATGGAATGCCTCAGCCGTACCTTCAATAGTACGAACGTTGCCATCGGGCTCGGTGATCTGGAACACGCCCGAGTCGGCGACGTAGGCGACCTTGGAATAGGCGCCCGCGGGAATAAACCACGTTGCGATAACTGCGAGAATGGTGATTACGAACAGGATCGTAAATGCCGTAGGGAAGCTGAGCTTATGCTTCTTCTTCGGCTTTCCGTCAGCCGCGCCGTTTCCCACCGGCGTGGCCACTGCCTCTTCTGCCATAGTTCCTCCTTATGACGTGGGGCTCGCACCCGTATGGCGCCCAACGCCCCTCTCTCTGGCGCGAGTGTATCGAGGAAAGTAACGGTTTGGCTACGTATAACTCTGGTGCAGAAGGGGTATATCTTGGGTGTAGCATGCCGTTTACCCAGGTCAGTAAATACACCTCACATAATCCTCGACTCGCACCCAGCCAGAGAGGTCTACAATGGTTGTAGGGGAAACTAGTACCGTGAAAAAGGGAGCAACCATGGGTTTGGTCGTTCTGTTCTATTACACGCTTATCATTTTGCTGGTGAGCATCATGACGTCGGCGATGTGCTTGTCAACATTTTTGGTCACGCATCGCAAGTATCTTGGCTTCGCTTGCATTGGCTTTCTGTTTTACTTCTTCGATGTGGCGCTCGTCTTCTTGGACGACTTCACGGTAAACTCCACAGGCACCATGCCCGAATCGGTGTATTTCATTGGATCGCAAGTCACCTCGATCGTTACGGGCTGTGGGCTGTTCACGGCTTTCTGGCTCATGGTATGCGACGCTCTCGACGAGCAACGCCGCGCACTGCAAATTGCGCCTGCCGTCGTGTTCGTCATCGCGAGCTTGGCTGTCTACGCATTTATGCCATCAGGCAACACGCACCTCTTCGTGTTTTACGGCATGCGCACGCTCTATCTGCTTTGGATAATGGTCTACATCGCGGTTCGATATATGGGACGAAGCGACGCGCTGCGCGAACGCATGTGGCGCCATCGCATTGGGTATGCTGGCGTGCTCGTGCTGGGAGCCGCCGTGCTTATCGAAAACGTCCTCTTCCTGTTCTATATCGACCCCGTGTTGGTCGAATCGGGCGCAGTACCGTTTTTTCCCGAACGCAACTTCGCGGAAAACGCCCTTATGCTATGGATGGCGGCATTTATTGGCGCTTCCTGCTATAAGCTGCTTTCGATTCATTTCGTAAAGCCCCCCGCCGAAGCTGAGGGCCGCGTGGGAGCATTCATTAACGCCGGTCTTGCAGGCTATGCACAACACTATGGCCTTTCCGCGCGCGAAACCGAAGTGCTTCGCATGGTGCTCGAAGGCAAAGACAACCAAAACATCGCGGGAGAGCTCAGCCTTGCCGCGTCGACCGTTAAAGTGCATGTGCATAACATCCTGAAGAAGACAGCGCAGGCAAACCGTCAGGAGCTCATGCGCGACTTCCGCAAAATGTCATAGCATGCTCGCACCGCCCTGCCTTCATCGCAATCCCAATACGCTTCAAGGCAGGCGTCAAAGCGTTGCGCAATCATCGCATCATCGTCTGACGAATCCCAACAGAACGCTATCGACAACCTGTCAGGAACCTGTTCGTGTTAAATGCTCGTAGCGTTTAACAGGTTTTCGAAAGCAAAAAGCCGAGCTCGTCGTGCCACGAACCCGGCTTTTTGCTTGATTGGTGAGGAACTGCCGCTAACGATCGTCTCTGCGATGGGTCATTCGGAAAACAACAACGCCGATGACCGAAAGCGCCGCAACGGCAATCGCGGCCATCGCGATAATAAGGCCTTTCATGCTGTCGTTGGTCTGAGAGATTCTATCGCCCTGCTCTACCTGGTTGACAGCTGCCTGATTGCCTTGAGAAGCGTCGGACGTCGCCTTCGAAGCTCCAGCATTGGACTCATTGCCCAATGTCTTAGCGAGGCTCAGGGAATCGCCGTCGCCCTTCTGTCCGTCTTGAGCAACGCCGACATTATTCTCATGAGAACCATCGGAAGAGCCGTCACTCGGCGCCTTTCCCTCTCCTCTCAAGGCGCCATTCTGGGATGCGTCGCTCGATGCATTGTTGCCCGTATCGATAGACGCACCATTGCTTCCGCCTGCTTCGGTCGATGCATTCGAACCGCCAGAAGCATTCTGGTTAGAATTAGAAACACCATTCGAGCCCGTATTCAAGGCATTGCCAGGAGCAGCAAAAGACGGAATAAGTGGAACCATATTCACGACAGGAGCGCTCGTCGCGGATGAGCCGCCCGAAGGCGAAACGGAGCCAGAGCCAGAAGCCGCACCGGAGCCGGGAACAGATCCTGAGCCAGCGACCTCACCTGAAATCGAACCAGATCCCGACAACGCACCCGAACCTGCAGCCGCGCCAGAATTGCCATTGCCGTTGGAGCCGTCACCAACCGCATTGCCGGCTCCACTTGAGATGGAGCCTTGGCCGCCCGACGTTCCCGCGCTCGCCCCGCTGCCAACGCTGCCCGAATTCGCCGTATCGCCAGAAGTGGAGCCAGCGCTACCCGAACTCACGTTCCCGCCATTCGACGCAGAGCCGCCATTAGACCCAGCGCTTCCGTTCGAGGACGTATTGCCCGAAGCGGAGCTATTGGCGTCACCTGCGGCCGTAGAGCCATTGCCGTTCGACCCAGAACCCTCATTCGACGAAGAACCGCCGCCAAGAGAGCCATTCTGATCGGGCTCGGTCACATCTTCCGCTTTCACATGGGTATCGCCATGTTCAAAGATCATCGCGAGGCATTGAGCCTTCTCGCGCTTGTAGCGGTTCTGCCAACCCTGATGATATTGAGGCTGGCCCTTGTAGAACACGCCAACATTCTCGACGACATAGTCGCACAGAGTACTCACGAACTCGGCATCGGTCATATCGTTGTTCAGGCCGCAACCGTCCCAATATTTCCAGCTATTGTAGAAGCCGTTCCAGTCATACCCATCGGAATACCCTCCGACAAATTTATGCCATCCAGAAGGGCCAAAAAGGTTGCACAAGCTCGCGCAAAGGCCCTGAACGGCATCGGCACGGCTATAAATGTCGATTCCACGAGAATCGAGATAGTCAAGCGCTGGTTCGATGTACTTGATATATTCCCAGCCATCTTGCAAACGAGAGAATTCCTCGGCATCGGCCGCATATGCGGCTTTCCAGGAAGAGTTCAAGGCAACGCCGAGCGCCGTAAATTGATCGTTTTGACGCATGGCATTATCGGCTTTGAAGGTCGAATCGGCAATATAATTGAACTGCTCAAACATCGAGTATTTCGATGGGTCATATGCATACACCGCGCGGATGAAATCGAGCAAACCGTAGCGATTGTCGAACTGATAATAGCCAACCGCATGGAACCCGTCGCCCGAGCTCAAGGTTTGAGCATAGCTGCCGCCCTCATAGGCGCCGAAATACGTTACATCGCTGCTCAGGTTCACAGGGCGCAAACTCGACGCGGATCTCCCCATCGAAAACATCGAGATAAGCGCCTCGGGCGAGCCTTCTTCGGAATAATAGTCTTCCTTATTCACCTGCACGCCGGTTGTCTCGGCCACATAATTGGTTTGCGACTCCCCTGCCGAGTTGGCGTCAGTTTCGTCGACTGAAACGCCAGACTCCAAGCTGGCAGAATGAGAAGCCGCCGAGTCTTCTTCAGAGTCATTGGCGGAATCGGCAAGCGCAACGGCGGGAAATGCCATCGTCGCCGCCATAGCAACCGCAACGCCGCTCGAAATGACATTGCGGCGCACATAAGCAAAATGAGACAGAGCCATAAGCCCTCCTTACGCGTGGTTCGAATACATTGCAGATGCGTAATCGTATTAATACAACCACAGAAACCAAAAATTGGCTAGAAGGCACTTAAAGTAATCGGGCCCTACCTGGCAAAAGATAACGACCAATTCAGCCGAATACCAACGGAGGAAACAAGCGACTCCCGTAGAAGAGGCAACCGCGCCCATCGCTTCGCGCCGTCCCGCGCGCCGTTCGACAAACAAAAAAGCCGACCCCATATGGGATCGGCTTTTCAGAGATGCAATGGATGCTATTTCTCTTCGGCCTTGTCGGCAAGAATGATGACTTTGTCACCGCTCACTTGCACATAACCGCCTTCAACGGCAAATTCCTTGAAGGGGCCGCCTTCGTCTTTTTGGACGCGAACAACGCCGTCCGCGAGCGTCGAGACCAAGGGCACATGGTCGTAGAGGAAACCCATTTCGCCTTCGGATCCGGGCACCACGACGAAGTGGACCTCGTCGGAGTAGAACTTCGCCTCAGGCGTCACGATATCGCAGGCAAATTTCGTCATCGCTTATGCCTCGTCCTTCTTCATGGCTTCGTACTCGGCGTACACGTCGTCGATGCCACCCTTCAGGCGGAAGCACTGCTCAGGAATCTCGTCGCACTCGCCGTCGAGAATGGCAGCGAAGGAACGAACGGTGTCTTCCATCTTGACGTACTTGCCCGGCAGGCCCGTGAACTGGGTCGCAACGTGGAAGCACTGGCCGAAGAACTGCTGAGCCTTACGCGCACGGGAAACCGTGAGCTTCTGCTCTTCAGTAAGTTCGTCCATACCCAGAATAGCGATGATGTCCTGCAGGTCTTTGTAGTTCTGCAGAAGCTCCTGGATGCCGGTAGCCACGCGGTAGTGCTCTTCGCCAACGATAGCAGGCTCAAGGGCGCGAGAGGTGGACTCCAGCGGGTCGACGGCGGGGTAAATACCCAGCTCGGCGATGGAACGAGACAGAACGGTCTTCGCATCCAGGTGGGTAAACGTCGTGGCCGGCGCGGGGTCGGTCAAGTCGTCAGCGGGAACGTAAACAGCCTGAACGGACGTAATGGAGCCCGTAGAGGTAGAAGTAATGCGCTCCTGCAGGTCGCCCATCTCGGTAGCCAGCGTGGGCTGGTAACCAACGGCGGAAGGCATACGGCCGAGCAGAGCCGAAACCTCAGAACCCGCCTGGGTGAAGCGGAAGATGTTGTCAACGAACAACAGAACGTCCTGGCCCTGATCGCGGAAGTATTCCGCCTCGGTCAGACCAGCCAGGCCGACGCGCAGACGCGCTCCCGGAGGCTCGTTCATCTGGCCGTAGACCAAGCAGGTCTTGTTGATAACGCCAGAATCGCTCATCTCCAGGTACAGGTCGGTACCCTCACGGGTACGCTCACCGACGCCGGTGAAGACGGACGTGCCGCCGTGCTCCTGCGCCAGGTTGTTGATGAGCTCCTGGATGATAACGGTCTTGCCAACGCCAGCGCCGCCGAACAGACCAGTCTTACCACCCTTGATGAAGGGCTCGATAAGGTCGATAGCCTTGATGCCCGTCTCGAAGATTTCGGTCTTCGTGGACAGGGTATCGTATTCAGGCGCAGGGCGGTGAATCGGCATGTAGCCAGAAACCTCGGGCATCGGCTTCTCATCGACGGGCTCGCCGATGACGTTCCAAATGCGGCCAAGGGTCTCAGGGCCAACGGGCATCATAATCGGATGACCCGTGTCAACGACCTCGGTGCCACGCACCAGGCCGTCGGTAGAGCTCATTGCGACGGAACGCACGAGGTTGCCAGGAAGCATGGTTTCAACTTCCAGAACAACGTGCATTTCGCCGGCGGGGGTTTTCGCATCAACCGTCAGCGCGTTATAAATCGCCGGCAGCTGATCCGCAGGGAATTCGACGTCAACAACAGGGCCGACGATACGCACAATGCGACCGGTGGCACCCTTGCTGGCATCGAGTTCCGCTTTGGTAAGCATTCTCTCGTCAGCCATTTAATCCTCCAAAGCTGCAGCGCCACCAACGATCTCGGAGATCTCTGTGGTGATGGCGCCTTGACGTACGCGGTTATACACTCTCGACAGCGTTTCCACCATCTCGTTGGCGTTCTCGGTAGCCGAGTGCATTGCCGTGCGGCGTGCGGCCTGCTCGCCAGCAGCAGAGTCGATCAACGCATGGTAGATCGACGTGCGCAGGTAAGCGGGCAGAAGACGCGCGAGCACATCGGCGGGTTCGGGTTCGAACTCAACGCTCGCGGAGACTTCGGCATTCTCGGAGGTTTCCTCGGCGGCCGCAGCAACGACAGCCTCGGTATCGACCGGCAGAATGACTTCTTCACGAAGCACCTGCTCAGCCGCGTTCTTGCAGTGGTTGTACACCAGAACGACCTCGTCGACGGAGCCTTCCTCATACGCCTTGACAGCGTAATCGGCGATCTCGCTCGCCTCTTCAAACGTCGGATCGGCGGAGAGGTCCTTGAAATCAAGAACCGGCGTCACGCCGCGGAATTTGAAGAAGCCACCGGCCTTCTTGCCACAGGCGATAACGTCCACCTCGACACCCTGCGCCTTTTTCGCGCGAATCGTCTTCTCGACGGTGCGCAGGACGTTCGAGTTAAAGCCGCCTGCGAGGCCGCGGTCGGAAACCACGGCCACACACAGGACACGCTTTACGCTCTCACGCTTTTCCAGCAAGGGGTTCTCGCTGGCCTGCACGCGCGCCGCGACGCCTTGCAGCATCTCGGTCATGGAGTCGGCGTAAGGAGCAGAGGTCTGTATACGCTCGGTGGCATATTTGACCTTCGCACCAGCGACCATTTCCATGGTGCGCGTAATCTGCTTCGTCGAAGAAACCGACTTGATGCGCTTTTCAATGTCGTGCAGGTTAGGCATGTTGGGCCTTCCTTACGCCACGAATTGCGCCTTGAAAGCGTCGATAGCGGCATTGAGCGCAGCTTCGCTTTCAGGGGTGAATTTCGCATCGTCGTGAATCTTCTTCAGGACGTCAGCGTGGCTTGCGCGCAGGAACTCGATGAGCTCGTTGCGGAAGCGCACAACGTCAGAAACCGGCACGTCGTCCAGGAAGCCCTTGCCACCAGCATAGACAGCCACGGCCTCTTCCTCGAAGGAAAGAGTGCTGTAGCGGCCCTGCTTGAGCAGCTCGGTCATACGGGCACCGCGGTTCAGCTGATCCTGGGTAGACTTATCCAGGTCAGAACCGAACTGGGTAAACGCCTTGAGCTCGCGGTATGCAGCAAGGTCGAGGCGCAGAGTACCGGAAACCGATTTGACGGCCTTGGTCTGCGCGGAGCCACCAACGCGGGACACCGAAATGCCGACGTCGACAGCGGGGCGCTGACCCTGATAGAACAGGTCGGTCTGCAGGTAAATCTGACCGTCGGTAATAGAAATGACGTTGGTCGGAATGTATGCAGACACGTCGCCTGCCTGCGTCTCGATGATCGGCAGAGCCGTCATAGAGCCGAGGCCGTATTCCTCGTTCATCTTCACAGCACGCTCCAGCAGGCGCGAATGCAGGTAGAAGATGTCGCCGGGGTAAGCTTCGCGTCCCGGCGGGCGACGCAGGGTCAACGACATCTGACGGTAAGCAACAGCCTGCTTGGTCAGGTCGTCATAGGTGATAAGCACGTGGCGGCCGAGGTTCTCGGGGCCAGCGGGCTTGCCGTCTTCGCCGTTGTAGACGAAGTACTCACCCATTGCAGCACCAGCCATAGGAGCGATGTACTGCAGCGGAGCCGAGTCGGCGGCGGTGGCGGCGACGATAATCGTCTTATCCATAACGCCGTACTTCTCGAAGGTCTCCATGATGCCGGCAACCGTAGAGGCCTTCTGGCCAACAGCGACATAGATGCAAATCATGTCGTTGTCTTTCTGGTTGATAATGGCATCGATAGCAATAGCAGTCTTGCCGGTCTGGCGGTCGCCAATGATGAGCTCGCGCTGGCCACGGCCGATAGGAATCATCGAGTCAACAGCGATGATACCGGTCTGCATGGGCTCATGCACGGGCTTGCGGCTGATAACGCCAGGAGCCTTGAACTCGACGGGGCGATAGCCGTCGGCCTTAATGGGGCCTTTGCCGTCGATGGGCATGCCAAGCGGGTTCACAACGCGGCCGAGAAGACCCTTGCCCGAAGGCACTTCCATGATCTTGCCGGTGGTGCGAACCTGATCGTTCTCTCGGATTGCCGTGACATCGCCGAGGAGCACAGCGCCGACTTCCTCTTCCTCAAGGTTCTGGGCCAGGCCGTACACGGTCTTGCCGCCCTCACCAATAAACTCGAGGAGCTCGCCGGCCATGGCACCCTTCAAGCCGTCGACGCGAGCAATACCGTCGCCAACCTGGACGACCGTACCGACCTCGCGTGCATCGACGCTCGTGTCGAGGGACTCCAGCTGTTTGCGCAGCGCTTCGTCGATAGACTTCGCGGTGATTTCAGTCACTAGCATTCACCTCCATCGTTTTCTTCTTTGAGCACGATGCGCGCGTGTTCCAGTTCGGAAGCAACGCTTGCATCGATGCGTTTTCCATTGGTGCTCATAATGATGCCGCCCAGGATAGAAGCGTCGATGTGCTCGCGCAGCACGACCTTCTTGCCCAGATCAGCAGAGAGCTTCTCGGTGATGACCTCGCGCAGGTGATCGTCGAGAGCCACCACAGTGGTGACATCGACAACCGCTACGCCGAGCTTTTCCTCGGCCGCGTTGCGGTACGCATTCACGGTAGAAGAAAGCTTGTCGAGGTCGCCACGCTCAGCCATGACAGCGATAACGCTGACGGCCAAAGGATCGATACCATCGAACACGTTGACGGCCAACGTGTGTCGCTGCTCAGGGGAGTACGCCGGATTGCCAAGCGCCTCGCGCAAATCCGCGTTGCCGCGGTAGGTGCGAAGCACGAAATCCAGCTGCTCGCGAACCTCAAGCACGCGCTCTGCCCCACCCTGCTCAAGGGCGGCGTCGAGGAGCATGCCGGAATAGGTCGCGACCTCTTCTTTTGCGAGCAGTCGATTATTTGGCATTGAAGCTACCTGCCTCTGCGACATAGCGCTCGATCATCTTGCGATGCTCGTCATCGGTCAAGTCGTTGCCGATGAGCTTGGCCGCGACGTTAATCGAGAGGTCGGCGACAGAACCCTGAAGGTCGGCGATAGCGGCCTTCTTCTCTGCCTCGATGGCCGCATGGGCCTTCTCAATCATGCCGGCGGCTTCTGCCTGCGCCTTGGCGGTGATGTCGGCCTTCACGTCTTCGCCGGCCTTCTTGGCATCGGCGACGATCTTGGAAGCCTGAACCTTGGCCTCAGCGAGCTGCTGCTGGTACTCAGCAAGCACGCGCTCGCTTTCCTGACGCGCTTCTTCAGCGTTCTTGAGGTCGTCGCGAATGGTGTTCGCGCGCTTCTCAAGCATCTTGTCGAAGACGGGCCAGCCAAACTTGGCCAGGACGATCCACAGAATAATGAAGGCGACGAGCATAGGAATGAATTCGCTCATCTCAGGCAGAATGGCTTCGATGCCACCTCCCTGGGAAGCGAACGCATACGTCGGGCACGACAGAGCGAGAGCACCCGCGGACAGAGCCACGGCGCTGAGCTTGCCAGCTGCCTTGTTGAAATGCTTCAACTCGTTTGCCTCCTGTTCTTTCTTAGTAATCATGCAGTAATCGAGCGTGATTAGCCGATGAAGAACAGAACCAAGCCGAGCAGAGCCAGCGCCTCAGACATAGCAGCGCCGATGAAGAAGTAGCCCATGAGCGTACCCTTCATCTCGGGCTGGCGGGCAGCAGCGGTGCAAAGGCCATAGGTGGCGATGCCGATGCCGATGCCGGGGCCGATGGCGGCCAGGCCGTAGCCGACGACCTTCAGTGCGGCGAGCGCGAGCGTGATTTCCACAGTTTCCTCCTTTGTCGTGCCCCTCACTTCTCAAGTCGCGTCGGGGCAAGATCCAATATTGCTCAGCTGAGGGGTGCAGCTGCAACACCATAGTTATGCGTGTGCGCCACGCAGGGCGGGCGGTTTAACGACGCGGCGGTCGATGCCAAACGACTGGGGCTTAGTGCGCATGCACCGCAGTGGATACATAGGAAGCCGACAGGATCGCGAAAACGAACGCCTGGATGAAAGCAACCAAGCACTCGAGGGCATACATAACAACAAGCAGGGCGAACCATGCGATCGAAGGCAGGCCGGCGATGAGGTCCATAGAACCAGAGAACAGCGCGGTCTGGATAAAGCAGGTGGTGGCGATGCTGAAGATAGCGAGCATCATGTGGCCAGCAAGCATGTTGCCATAAAGTCGGACAGCGAGGGTAAGCACGCGAATGACCATCGAGAAGAGCTCGAGGAACCAAATGACCGGCTTCATGGGGCCAGGAACGCCCGACGGGCAGAGGTTCTTGAAGTACTGGAAGAAGCCGAAAGTCTTCATGCCATAGAAGTTGAAGTACACGAACGAAATGACTGCGAGAGCCCAGGTGCACGAAATGGCGCCGGTAGACGTCTTGAAGCCAGGAACGAGGCCCAAGATGTTGCAGACGAGGATAAAGAAGAAGATCGTTGCGAGGAACGGCACATGCTTCTTGAAGCCTTCGCCAATAACGTCTTCAGCAATAGAGCTGTTCACGAAGTCGTAACCAAACTCAACCGTGTTCACGAATTTGTTGGTGGGAACCAACGAAACCTTCTTAGCGGCAACGAGCACGACGGCGAACGTCACGGCCAGAGCGATGAACAGCCACACAATATACTGCGTGACGCCCCAGGGGCCGATGTAGAACACGACCTGGGGATCGAACTGGGCCGAGAGCCCTTGTGCTTCCTCGACGAAGTTACCGAGAGCGGTTGCAAGACCCTCCATAGCTTTCCTTCCTTACTAATTTCACTTAAACGCGCTTGCGCTTGGCGAGCACGTTCTTGTACACGACGAACGCGATGGTGCAGCCCAAAAACACGATGCCTTCGGCCACGACGAAACCCACGAGCCCGTCGCGTGCAAGCATCGCGCAGGCGATAAGCCCCGCGACAAGTATGACAAGAGAGATTGCAACGCCAGCAAGGCCGTACAGACCAATAGTGAGGGCGTGCGTGGAAGTAGAACGGCGCGATAACCTCAAAGACAGGAACAATGGCAGAAACCCTAAGATACCGGTCACAATTCCCAATGCGATGAGCATATTGCGGTGTTCACTCTCCTACTTCTCGTCGTATTGTTTGCCTCTATTCCGCGGCAAACAAACGTTACCTTAACAAAGAACTACGCATATGAATGCATGAAGCGTTTAAAAGTTGAAAAAAACTCGTAAGCGGCACGTAAATAACGCCCATGCCGATGAATAACGCACGTTATTCGGAGTATTCAACGCAGCGAATGAGGATATCAGTTTCGCCGAGCAGCTCTTCGGAGAGTTTATCGGGATACGCGGTGGCGAACACAATCTCCTTAATGCCTGCATTGATGAGCATCTTCGCACACACCGAGCACGGCTCGGTGGTGATGTAGATCGACGATCCCTCAATGTCGATGCCGTAGCGCGCGGCTTGGATGATCGCGTTCTGCTCGGCATGCAGGCCTCGACAAATCTCGTGGCGCTGACCGCTGGGCACGCCGAGCTGTTCGCGCAAACATCCTGTTTCTTCGCAATGCCGCAAACCCGAAGGCACGCCATTGTAGCCCGTGGCCAGAATGCGACGGTCCTTCACGATAATGGCTCCTACCGCACGACGCAGGCACGTCGAACGCTTCGAAACCTCGAAGGCGAGCTTCAAGAAATATTCATCCCAGCTGGGTCGTTGCGTATCGCGCATGAAGAACTTCCTTACCTAGACCGTGCCGAAGATGCGATCGCCGGCATCGCCAAGGCCGGGAACGATATATGCAGCATCGTTGAGGCCTTCATCGAGCGCGCAAGCCCAAATATGCACATCGGGCTCGGCGGCGTTCACGGCAGCCACGCCTTCAGGGGCGGCGACCATAACGAGCAGGCGAATATCTTTCACGCCCGCCTCTCGAAGGTACTTGATCGCGGCCAGAGCGCTGCCGCCCGTAGCCAACATGGGGTCAATCACGAGCGCCATGCGATTCTCGATGCCCTGAGGCATTTTTGCGTAATAAGAATGTGGCTCGTGGGTCTCTTCGTCTCGCTCCATGCCGAGCACGCCCACAGCGGCCGACGGAACAACTGAAAGCACGCCCTCGAGCATGCCCATGCCTGCACGAAGAATGGGAACCACGGCCAAGGTGTCGTCCTTGAGCCGCACGCCCTCGGTTTCGCAAATGGGGGTTTTCACCTGCACCTGCATCGTGGGCAAATCGCGCGTCGCCTCATAGGCCTCGAGCGCCGCGAGCTCGTGGACAAGCTTGCGGAAGTGCGCGGGGGCGGTGCTTTCGTCGCGCAAAATCGTCATCTTATGGCCGACCAGCGGGTGGTCGAGCACGGTAAGGCAATTCTTGTCGTACGTAACGTTGGCCATGGGCTCATCCTCTCTGAATAGAAACGCATTCATGATACTGCAATGCCACGCGGCGCACAAAAACTCGCCGGCCAAGCGGAATGCCGAGCCGGCGAGCCTCTTTTCGCAGTTTTTCACGCGATCAGCACGCGAACTTGATTACAGCTCGGGATACAAGGGATGCTTGGCAATAATGGCCTTCACGCCCTCTTTGATTTCGGCGAGCTTCGCTTCATCGCCGTTCGCGAACACGGTCGCGGCGATGAGCTTGCCCACCATGTTGAAGTCTTCGGCATCGAGGCCGCGCGTGGTAGCAGCCGCCGTGCCCACGCGAATGCCGCTCGCCACAAACGGGCTGCGGGGCTCGTTGGGAATGGTGTTCTTGTTCACGGTAAGGCCGACGCTTTCAAGCAGCTTTTCGGCGTCTTTGCCGGTCACATCGGCAGGCGTGAGATCGACCAAACACAGGTGGTTGTCGGTGCCGCCCGTCACCAGACGCAGGCCGCCATCGATAAGGCCATCGGCCATCGCGGCGCAGTTCTTCACCACATTGTCGATGTACGTTTTGAATTCGGGCTTGAGCGCCTCGCCCAGCGCAACGGCCTTACCCGCAATCACGTGCATGAGCGGGCCGCCCTGGCTGCCCGGGAACACCGCGGAGTTGATTTTCTTCGCGAGAGCCTCGTCGTTGGTGAGAATGAGGCCGCCGCGCGGGCCGCGCAGGGTTTTGTGCGTGGTGGTGGTCACGATGTCGGCATACGGCACAGGCGACGGATGCGCGCCCGTAGCAACCAGGCCGGCGATGTGGGCCATATCGACCATGAAAAGCGCGCCGTTGTCGTGCGCGATGCGCGCCATGCGCTCAAAGTCAATCACGCGCGGATAGGCACTCGCGCCGCCCACGATGAGCTTTGGGTGCAACTCCTTCGCCATGCGCTCGATGGCGTCGTAGTCGATGCGCTCATCCTCGCCCAGTCCATAGGCATGGAAGTCGTACAGCTTGCCCGAGAAGTTCGCCGGCGAACCGTGCGTAAGATGGCCGCCGTTGTCGAGGCTCATGCCAAGCACGACATCGCCCGGCTTGATGGTTGCGAAATACGCCGCCAAGTTGGCATTGGCGCCCGAATGGGGCTGCACATTGGCGAACTTTGCGCCGAACAATTCCTTCGCGCGATCGCGTGCGAGATCCTCGACGATGTCGACTTTCTCGCAGCCGCCGTAATAACGCTTGCCCGGATAGCCTTCCGCGTATTTATTGGTAAGCACGCTGCCCATGGCCTGCATGACGGCAGGGCTGGTGAAATTCTCAGACGCGATAAGCTCGATGGAATTGCGCTGGCGATCGAGCTCTTCGGAAATTGCCTCGGCCACCTGAGGGTCTTGTTCGGCGAGCAAAGACATGCTGTCTCCTTCGTTTGATACGGCACCGCGCGTCATGCGCGAGTTTCGGAACCGCTCCAATATAGCCGGAGGGAGCCGCGGGGGCTCCCTTCTCTTCGGTATTTAACGCAATCGTTCGAAAACGATGGTGGCTGGCACCTAGCGATACGTATTCACGTCGGCGTCGAGGTCCATGATCTTTTTCACGCGCATAGCGTGGCGGCCGCCCTCGAATTTAGTCGTAAGGAAGGTGTCGACAATCTGCTTGTTCACGTCGAGCTCAACGAAACGACCGGAAAGCGTGATGATGTTCGCATCGTTGTGCTGACGGCACAGTTCGGCAAACTGCACGTTGATGATGTTCGCAGCACGGCAGCCAACGATTTTGTCAGCCGCGAGCGCCATGCCGATGCCCGTGCCGCATACGAGCACGCCGCGATCGGCCACGCCGTTGGACACATCATGCGCAACAGCGGCTGCATAATCAGGGTAATCGACGCGATCGTCGCTGTCGGGGCCGCGGTCGATAACATCGTAGCCCTGCTCTCTCAGATACGCCGCGAGCTCTTGCTTCTGCTCGAAACCTGCGTGGTCGCTGCCAATGGAGATTTTCATTGCCATGACAATCCTTTCTTCGCGCGGCCATGCCGCCGATATTCATTACTCGTGAATCATAACCCGAGAAACCGCCGCGTGCCAGTTGGCGAGCTTTTCTTCACGCTCTGCCTCAATCATTGCGGGGCGGAAGTGATCGTCGCGCTCGCGCATGGCGCGCAATTCAGCCGTGCCCTCCCAGAATCCCGTGGAAAGCCCCGCCAAAAACGCAGCTCCCAAGCCCGTGCTTTCAAGCACCTTGGGGCGATTGAGCTGGGCATTGAGGATATCGGCCTGGAATTGCATCAAAAAGCCGTTCGCCGATGCCCCGCCGTCGACGTTGAGCTGGTCAATCGCATGCCCCGATTCGCGTTCCATGGTCGCTGCGACATCGGCAACCTGGTACGCCATGGACTCGAGTGCCGCCCGGGCGATATGCGCCCTGTTCGCGCCCCGCGTAAGGCCGAAAATCGCGCCGCGCGCCTCGGAGTCCCAATATGGTGCGCCGAGGCCCGTGAACGCCGGAACCACCACAACGCCCGCAGAATCGGGAACGCTGTTCGCAAGGTCTTCGCTTTCAGCAGCGTTTTGAATAATGCCGAGTTCGTCTCGAAGCCACTGCACCACAGCGCCCGCCACGAACACGCTGCCCTCAAGGGCGTATTCGAGCCCGTCGGCGCCAGGAGCGCTTGCGGCGACCGTGGTTACGAGGCCGTTTTGCGATTCAACGGCGGTATGGCCCGTATGGAGCAACATAAAACAACCCGTGCCATACGTGTTCTTCGCACGACCGGAATCGAAGCAGCACTGGCCGAACAAGGCCGCCTGCTGATCGCCCGCAACGCCGCGAATCGGAATGCCAGCAGGCACCGCGGCGCAGGCCGTTATTCCAAAGTCGCCCGACGAGGGACGCACTTCGGGAAGAAGGGATGCGGGCACGTCGAACAACTCGAGCAACTCTTCGTCCCACTCGCCCGTATGAATATTGAAGAGCATCGTGCGGCTCGCGTTGGTCACGTCAGTCGCATGCACTGCTCCACCCGTGAGCTGCCAAATGAGCCACGTATCTACCGTGCCAAACGCAAGCTTGCCGGCCTCGGCCGCCTCGCGAGCCCCGGGAACATGGTCGAGCAGCCACTTGATTTTGCTCGCCGAGAAGTACGCATCGGGAATGAGGCCCGTTTTTGCTTGAATAAGCTCGCGAACACCCGGCCGCGCACACACTTCCTCGACGATATCGGTCGTACGGCGGCATTGCCACACGATGGCATTCGCAATGGGAGCACCCGTCTCGCGATTCCAAACCACCGTAGTTTCACGCTGGTTCGTAATGCCAATCGAGTCGATTTCTTCGGGAGATACGCCCGAAGACACGAGCACCTCTGTTATTACACCGAGCTGCGATGAGGCGATTTCGCGCGGATCGTGCTCGACCCAGCCAGGCTTCGGGTAAATCTGGCGAAAGGGATGCTGCGCGATACCGACTGGCTGGCCTGCATGGTCGAACAAGATGGCGCGCGACGACGTAGTCCCCTGGTCGAGCGCAAGAACGTATTTTTTCGACATGGATCCTCTCTTTGCTCGTCGCCTGGAATGCGGTTTCGGCTCGGTCAAGTCCTGACTCGCACGAAAGCCACATTTAGTGGCTTTCGGCTCGTGCGGAATCTACCGAAACCGCACCCCAGGCGACGAGCAAACGCGCTCACCAGCATAAACGGAGTCGTCTTCTTCATCCGAAGGAAGCTTCGAGGCCCTCGGTGTTCAAGTATTCCTTATTCCAATACGAAACACCGCGAAGCGGGCGCATAACGAACAAAGTGAGCGGTGGCCCGCTGTGGCCTCAGGGCTTTCTTCGAATGAAGAAGACGACGGACGGATTAGGAAATTCCGTAGGCCTCGTACATTGCGAGCGTCGCTTTAATGGCGATTTGCTGGGCGAACAGCTGCTGCGCCTGAGGGTCGGCCGAGCCGTTCTCCTCGATATCGGCGAGCTTTTCGTTCACGTTTTCCAGCTGGCCTTCCAAATCTTGGTGCATATCTTCATATGCGGCCAAGCGACGAAGCGCCGCTGCTTGGTAGCGAGGCTGAACCTCCACATCGCCGTTCGCAGCGATTTCGGTCAAACGATGCATAGAACTCTCCTATCGTTAAAGCCGCCACAAACGCAGGCGGCGCAATACGACTCTTGCAAACGATGCAATTGTAACGCGAACCGTCACGCGTTCGCGAGCGAGCAATGCCACAAAAAGCAACGCCCAACCGCGCACATGCGTTCGGACGAGATGCTTACTTGCATGCTCGCATCGCAACCAAAGGCATGCACGGCAGCGCATTGCACCGCAAAATGGAAATTGGCGCCCGATAAAACGAACGCGCAGATTAAATTCCTTGCTTTGCAAGCCACGCTTCCACATCGGCCATAACGCGTGCGCGACCAGGCTCGTTGAGAATCTCGTGGCGCATGCCGGCATAGATTTTCGTCTCAACCGACTGCACGCCGGCATTCCGGTATTCTTCGGCGGCCTTCCGCACGCCGCGCCCGCAATCACCCACAGGGTCTTCCCCACCCGCGATAAAGAGCAGCGGCAAAACCTTGGGGACCTTGGACGCACTTTCCGCACGAACCACTTCGCCCGTAAGCGCGGTGAGCGTGGCGTAACCGCCCACGGTGAACATCTGGCCGCATTCTGAATCGTTGATATAGGCGTCGACTTGTGCCGGATCGGTTGAGAGCCAATCGAAATCGGTACGCGGGTTTTTGACGGCCTTCGAATAGGCGCCGTCGGCCATGGAATGCAAGAGCCCGCTTTTGTAGCGTTCTCCGCGCAGACGCGCGAGCGCATTGGCCAAAGCATTGCCCGCCATCGAGAGCGCCGCCGCCTGCTGGCCCGTGCCGCAGAGCACCGCCGCCGCAAGGCCCTCTCCATGCTCGGAAATGTATTTTCGCGTAATGAAGCTGCCCATGGAATGGCCGAACATCACATAGGGCACCTCGCTACCGAAACGCGCCTGCATAATGCCGCGCAAGGCGTGCACATCTCGAACGAGAACCTCAGCGCCGTCGCGAGCGGGCATATGGCCCAGGTCTTGCGCGTCGGAAACGCTTTCTCCATGCCCTACGTGATCGTTCGCGCACACTACGAAACCGCTTTCTACAAGGAATTTCGCGAAATGGGCGTAGCGCACGACATGCTCCGACATTCCGTGCACGACCTGAACGATGCCCCGAACATCCGAATATCGCAACCTCTCCGGGGTTTCCGAGCCTTCTGGCTGCTCGGCTGCGTCAGGCTCCCATAGGAGCGCGCGAATCGCCGTTTTCCCATCGGCGCTCGGATACTTCAACGTGGCCGTTTTCATGTGCGCACCTCTTTCGACAGAGCCGGCATGCCAATCTCTCGACACCCAGTTCATTCAACGTGCCATCCATTCTACAATGCCGATCGGCTCGCTCAAATGCGTGCGATCGCCGTTTGCCTAATTGACGAAAATGTCGTCTACGACGCATAGGCAATCGAACGGGGTCAATCAGATGGGGCCAGTCGCTATGCTTGCGCCTTTTCGAAATCATAGCGGTGCCCCTCCCAAGAAAAATGGCACAATGCCGCTTACGGCAAGAAAGCCAATAGCAAGAAATGGCGCAAAAGGGAAATCGCGTACCGGGCGACCGACCGCGAACCGAGCCACACAATACAGAAGCGATACGACACATGCGACGCAAAGCGCCGCGATACCCCCTTCGAAACCAGCGAAAAGCCCTATGGGAAACAGCAATTTCACGTCACCTGCGCCAAGCGGCTCGCCGCCACGGAAGCACGAGACCGCAAGCGAACACCCAAGCGCGAAGGCCGATACCCCGAAAGCCCCTATGACGCTCGATGTAGCCGTAGGCAATATCGACTCTATGAGGTTCGACGAACACGCGTCAGCCAATTCACAGGGACTTCCCGGCGAAGCATTCATCGCGGACGAAGAAGTAGCTCCATTGAAAACGAGACCGACCGCACTTGATGGCCCGTGGACAAAGAACGGCCCCTCGATAACGCCTACGACCTGGGCAAGAAGGGAAACGCACCATAACGCGATCCCGGCAACCACAACTCGATTAGAAATGATTCTCTCCCGAATGTCGACGAAGCTCGCATAAAACAAAACAGCGAGAAACGCTACAGAGAATAAATTGGGAGTCATCGACGAGAAAAAGTCAGGGGTCGTTGCTGAGACGCTCTCAAGAGTTGCCACCATACCCCCTTCGCATGCCTATTGATGCTCTGGCGGAAAGACGCAGCCGCCAAGAGCTTCGGAGCAAAGGCGCCACGAGCAAAAATTCCAGCGCAGCGTATCGCATGAAGTCGAGCGCGCCATTCCGCTTATAAGCGCATCCGCGCCCCATGCGACAACTCTAGCGCGCCAACCTTGCCGAAACCTTGCCCACATGCGGGCGATTTGGCTCAAAAATCCCGTCGATTTCCTCTTTTCCTCGCGACAATTGCCCTCATTTTCCATTGAAGCCAACGTCGTTTTCCCTCGCAATTACTCGCGTTTTCCATCTGGGCACCGGGAGCTATCCGCTTATTCTTGATTAAGAGGATAAGACCTTACCGTCGGAAACATCGCGCGCGTATTCGCGGCGGAATCGCGTACGGCGTTACAACGACATCGCGCACGTCACCGCAACAACATCGGGTATAGCGCTACAACAGTTCCTTAAAATCATCGGCGGTAAGAGCCCCAACTCGCAGAATGTGCGGATGCTCATGCGTGCAATCGACGATGGTCGACGAGACGCCTGAGCGGGGAACATCGTCGCCAAGCACAACGGGCACCTGCGCCGCAAATTCGGGATCGACATCGGCCAGCGTTTGGGGCGGTTTCTTTCCTTGGAAATTCGCGCTCGAGGTTGCCAAGGGGAACCCGACACGCTCGATGAGTTCCAAGGCGACAGAATCGTTCGGCATGCGCAGCGCAATGGTGTCGTTCGCGCCGCGAAATGCCTCGGGCACGTTATCGCCCGCTTTCACCACGAGCGTAAGAGGCCCAGGCCAAAACTGCGAAACCATATCGTGCGCGAGCTGCGACACGTCGCGGCCATAGCGCGTAAGCGCCGCAGGAGAGCCAACAAGCCACGGAATAGCTTTGTCTGGATCGCGGCGTTTATCAATAAAAATAGCCTCGGGGGAACACGCGAGACCGACGGCGATGCCGATCCCATATACGGTATCGGTTGGGAAAACGACGGGCTTGCCCGCGGTAAGCGCCGCGACGGCCTTGCTCAGTTGGGCCTCATCGACCATAGTTGCCTCTTCCAAACGCGCCGCCCACGTCGGCGGCATTTTCTTTAGTCGAATTGTACCAACCACATACCTTCGAATGGCAACATGTGCGTAAAAGTCACCATGACGCCACGCGAGCGCGAGGAACCAAAGCCCCACGGAGCCGAACCAAGCACAGGAGTCAATGGGGCACCGCACACGGATTCCCATCACACACCGATTCCCGCCACGCATGGATCAACTGAGGCGTTCGCCTGAAGCGCCGTCCGCGCAACAACGGACCCCATCGCATACGGAATAGTCACTCGCCCATCGCGCTTTTCTCAAACAGCTCGATGAGTGCATTCTTGCCCGCTGCACCCGTTTTCGCATACACGTTCTTCACATGGCTCCATACCGTATTTTCCGAAATCACGAGCTCTTCGGCGATATGCTTCGCCGAACGGCCGCGCACAAGGTACGAGCATATTTCTGTTTCGCGCGGAGTAAGGCCGTAGGTTTGGGCAAACGATGCGAGCTCACTGCGCCAATCGGGCTCCGCAGCGCTTTCGGCAGCAGCGTCAATGCCCGCTTCCTTTTGAGCGGCATGCCCTTCGGCAGAGCTAAGCTGATCGACGTTCAATTGACCATCGTCCATGAGTGCATTGTCAACCTGGCGCCCTTGCGCCACCGCATCGCTCGGCGATGAAACATGCGGCAAGGCAGCGCCCGCCGAGACAGCGCTTTCCCGAAGGACCCCTGCCATCGTATCGCCAATCGCCTCATTGCCCCCGAGACGCACGTTCGCTCTAACATCGCCCGATGCCACGGAACCTTCCGCTCCATCCCCTTCTGAAGCGTCGCCGAACACGCGACCGTCTTCAGTCGATTCGGCACTAAGCACCGACGCTCCCCCGCCGGCGATTTCACGCTCCGAATGGCGCATGGCGAACACAAATGCAATGCCGAGCGGATATAGAGCAACGAATGCGAGCAGTGTGAGCAGCGAGACGCCTCTGCTTGCCGAAAACGCGCCCACAACCAAACCGGCCGCCAACCCTAACGCGAGAAACGCGTTCGACCCTATGAGGTAAATGCCCGAAAGCGCAAAGCTGCTCACGCCCGTTTCGCGTGACGCATTCGCAATATAGAACAAGAACAACATGCCACACACGTCATAGCACATGATCATAATGGTGCCCGAAATAGGACCTAACGCATCGCCGATGAAAGGCATGAGCGAAAGCACCACGAGCATTACCGGCAAACATGCCTTGTACGCCGCCGCGGGATTGCCACGTCGTGATGCGACAAGCGCAATGGCGGAAGCTACCGCAGTCGACGCGAACAGGGGCGCCGCCATGGAAACGTCGCCGACGATATGCTCGGAAGACGACCCCAAAACCGACGTATGCAAAATGCCCACCACGCCAACGAGCGCGAACAGGCACCAGTAGTCAGGCCCAAAGGTGAGCAGAATGCGTCGGACAGGTATCGTCTCACCTGCGGATTGCGCAACAGCGCGCGCACCGCCAACAGCCTCGCCTAAAGATTGCGCGGCATTGCCTGCGCCATGGTCCCCCAATGCCGACGTGCGAGCAGGCTCATGCGCCAATGCAACCGACACGCGATAGCAGACAAGCGAACAAGCTGCCATGGCGCACACAATCAAATCGAACGCAAGGCCGTACCCGAAACAGAAAGAGCCAGCGACAATGAAAGCCTGCAAAACCAAGCCGCACACCATGCATATATGAGAGCGCTCGCTCTCTTGCATGGAAAATATATCGAGCCAAGCAATCGAAACCACCGTTTGCCCAATGCCGTAGAGAACGCCCAGAAGCGGCGCCATCTCGAGCGCAACGCCAGCCTGCGCGAAAACCGCCGAAGCGGCGAACCCCGCCACGAGCGCGGCAACGCCCGGCCACATCGCAAACGAGCCCGGCTTCACCGCGCCGCGACATGCAAGCGCGATGACGAGAGAAGCGACGATGATTGAAGCCGCCTCGCTCGCGAACATGAACCAGAGCTCGGTGACGAAGCCCACGCTCTGCCCCACCGACCCCATGGCCGATAAATATCCCAACGAAGTGGCCGCCTTTGCCAAGCCGAAGCCCACAATGGTCGCAGCCGCTTCCTTTTTTACGTTGCTCTTCCATAATCCCTCCCCATATGGAACATGCCTATTGTAGCGCCTCCACGGGAGTCTTTCGGACATCGTTACGAACATTGTTATTCTCAATGACCCATTTATCAGGCTTTTTGCAAATATCACCGATAGTCGGTGAGGACTTCGTTGAGCGATGAGAGTAGGTTTGGGCCCATACGAGGCAGGCAAAGCATGGAAGGCTTTGCGCAATGCGAATACCGAAAACGGTAAAACAAGCCAACGGCACGCATTGGCCTTCAATAACAAGGAGGGGTTTCATAATGGAACTTTCACGCCGTAATTTCTTGAAGGGCACCGGCGCTCTTGCAGGCATTTCCGCGATGGGCGCAATTGGACTGGGCTGCTCGCCCGCGGCAAACCAGGGAACCGAGGCAAAGGGCGGTAAGGCCGAAGCGCCGAAGACGCCGGCAGAAACTACGCCCACCACGCTGAAAGAAGCAACCGACGGCAAGTTCACCGCCAAGGCTATGGGCCACGAGAATTACGTCTACGTCGAAGCCACCATGGCGGGCGGCGCCATCGCGAACCTGCGCGTGCTTGCCCACGACGAGACCGTCGGCGTTGGCAGCCTTGCAACCGAGATGTGGCCTGCGAAGGTCGTCGAGACCCAGAACCTCGACGTTGACGCCATTTCCGGTGCAACCACGACGTGCACCGCTATCAAGAATGCTGCCATCGAGGCCATTTCCAATTCCGGCACCGACGTCTCGCAGTTCCAGAAGGGCGCTCAGGCTCCCGAAAAGGGCGAAGACCAAACTATCGATACCGACGTCGTGATCATGGGCGCGGGCACCGCAGGCCTCACCGCCGCGACCCGTTTGCTCGAGAAGGGCTTCAAGGTCACCCTTTTCGAGAAGCAGGACATCCCCGGCGGCTCCATGTCCATGACGTATTCCGGTCTCGCATGTGCCGGCAGCCAGCTGCAAAAGAATTACTCGCTCGGTCGCTTCGACTCCAGCCCGTTCTTCGACAAAGACGCAATGCTCGGCGTACTCAAGGGCCTCGTCGTTCCCGAGAACGACCGTTTCGACGGAGCCATGCCTTACGACGATGCCTTGTACACCACTTCGCCTGCCCTGGTCGATTGGCTGCATGAAATCGGCGTCGGCTTCTACAGCATGGGTGTGAACAAAGCCTACGGCGTGACCCCGTACCTGGCCCCCGGCTGCTATGAAGGCGGCTGCGGCTACGCCATGCAGTACCTCGTCGACCGCATTGGCGCCTTGGGCGGAACCATTATCTACGGCGCGAAGGTGACCGACATCACCATGACCGAAGGCCGCGCAACGGGCCTCGTCGCCGAGGGCAAGGGCGGCGAAACTTACACCGCCACCGCCAAGGCCGTTCTTCTGGCATCGGGCGGCTTCGGCGCCAACCAGGAAATGGTCGACGAATACTACCCGCAGTACAAGGGCCGTTCGTTCAACTGCTGCCCCGCCTCCACGGGCGACGGCATCGTGCTCGGCCAGAAGGTCGGCGCGGGCATCGAGTGCATGGGCCGCGAGCTTGGCGCTTACATGTCTACGACCGCCCAAGCCGGCAGCCGCATGGAGATCGCCTTCATGTATCAGACCACGCCGGGCATCATGGTGAACGCGTCGGGCGACCAGTTCGGCAACGTGATGAGCGCGAACCACTTTGTCATTGGCCGCGCCCTGTGCGACGACGCCAACGGCGGCAAGTTCTTCTGGATTACCGACGAGTCGGGTGCCGTCACCACCATGAACAACCTCACCTATGCGTTCGACACCTACAAGGCCGTCTTCGAGCGCGGCGACATGGTTCACTATGCGTCCGTCGAGGAAGCCGCCGAGGCTCTGGGCCTAACCAACCTGCAGCAGACCCTCGACACGCACAACGCCCATGCTCTCGCAGGCGAGGAAGACGAGTTCAAGCGCAAGAATCTCCCCTACATCGACACGCATGACGGCGTGTGGGTGTGCGGCATCGAGCCCACGTTCTACCTCACCACGGGCGGCTTGGCCATCGACACCTCCGCGCATGTTCTCACCGACGACGGCAGCACCATCGCGGGCCTCTATGCCGCGGGCGATGTGTGCGGCTCCATCGAAGAGAAGGACGGCAAGCAGTACGGCATGGGCTTCGACGCAGCCATGAACTTTGGCTACATCATGGCCGAAACCGTGGCTTCGGAAATCGCCTAGCCCCCCCCCTCTTTCAGCCCCTCCATTCCTTGGGGAGCCCCTCGATTGCTTCCCAAACCCAGAAAGCCGACCCATTTCGGGTCGGCTTTCTTATTGGAAATCAACTGTCAGGAACCTGTTAAATGCTCGCAGCGTTTAACAGCTGAGGAGTGTCGAAATCCGTACATGGCCTCAAGCATGGGGCTTGCACGAGCTACGCTTTCGAGCATCACACCAGCAGACCACAACCTGTTAAATGCTCGTAGCGTTTAACAGGTTTCAACCAGCAACGCCCACACCTCAAAGCGTGCTCGCAACCTGTTAAATGCTGCGAGCATTTAACAGGTTTCAACAGGTTGCGCGCAGGTGATGGGAACAACCGCTAGAACAGGCCACAGGTGAAAAGGAATTCCAAGCTCTTCAGCTTGCTACCGACATGCTCGCGTACCCACGCCTGGCACAAATGAAGAATCTCGAAGGAAATATGGCGCGGCACCTCACGCTGCGCAATCTCGTCAAACGTCGACATCATAAGCCAGTGGGCCCACGAAAGCACGTCGCTTCCCACTTGCACGGTATCAGAAAACATGAGGCAATCGCGGCACACGGCGCCGCCTTCCGCAGGCGAAAATGCAACCTGCACGCGAGAATCATCGCTCGCGAGTGGCCGCCCACACATCACGCATCGGTTCAAGCTCGGACGAAAGCCCGAAAACGCAAACGCCTTCAGCATAAATGCCACACACACCGCGAGCGCCCCCGTCGCATCGCACGATTCCGCATGCTCAAGCGCAGAGGCGCTCAGGTCATAGAGGCGAGGCGATTCCAAATCGGGCTGGGTCAGTCGCGTAAGCAAATCGACGATGGGAGCCGCGGCTGCCGCATGCTCCATGTCTTCCCGCACGCCAATATGAGCATTGAGCAGTTTGGCCTCTTTCACAATGTCGAGGCTTTTGCCGCATACGAGCAGCAAGTCGACTTCCGAAAAAATCTCGAGGCGCGAGGCGAACGAGGAGTTTGGCTTGCGCGCACCTTTGGCAACCGCGCGAACCTGACGGCCATCTTGGGCCAGAAGCGTAACAATCAAATCGGTTTCGCCGAGTTTCGTTTTGCGCAGCACCAACGCCTGAAGCGAATACGTATCTGCCGCCATGACCTACTCCCCTTCCAAACAAAAAAGCCGCCTTGAAAAGACGGCTTTCATTGTATATCAGCGCAGCTTCACGTGAACGGCTGCCCAACATTCCAGGTGCCGTGGCGCGAAAACACCGCAGAACGCGAACCTATGCACGGTCGGCGATTTCCTTCGAAATTTCGGCAACGAATTCCTCGATAGACTTCTGCACGGTCTCGTTCGAGCGGTCGCGCACGGAAATATTGCCCTCCTCGGCTTCCTTCTCGCCCAAAATGAGCATGTACGGAACGCGATCGACGCCACGGGCCTCGCGAATCTTGTAGCCGATCTTCTCGTCGCGATCGTCGACCACCACGCGCACGCCGGCCTCTTCGAGTTTGGATGCAACCTGGTGAGCGTAGTCGCGCGACTTCTCGGACACGGGGAGCACCTTCACCTGCACGGGCGAGAGCCACGTGGGGAATTTGCCCGCGAAGTGCTCGATGAGAATGCCAATGAAGCGCTCGATTGAGCCGTAGCACACGCGATGCAGCATGATGGGGCGCTTCTTCGAGCCGTCGTGGTCGGTGTACTCGAGGTCGAAGTTGAGCGGCATCTGGAAGTCGAGCTGCACGGTGCCGCACTGCCAGGTGCGACCGAGCGAATCTTCCAGATGGAAGTCGATCTTCGGGCCGTAGAAGGCGCCGTCGCCCTCGTTGACCTCGTAAGGCATATTGAGCCTCTCGAGGGCGGCCTTCAAGCCGCCTTCTGCTGCTGCCCAGTCTTCGTCGGAACCCATGGAATCGTCGGGACGGGTGGAAAGTTCCACATGGTATTTGAAGCCGAACTTCTGGTACACCGAATCGATGAGGTTCACGACGCCGATGATTTCATCGGTGAGCTGGTCGGGGCGCACAAACAGGTGCGCGTCATCTTGAGTGAAGCAACGAACGCGGAACAGGCCATGCAGCGCGCCGCGCATTTCATGGCGGTGCACAATGCCCAACTCGCCTGCGCGAATAGGCAGGTCGCGATAGCTGTGCGGCTTCGAAGCGTACACGAGCACGCCGCCCGGGCAGTTCATGGGCTTCACGCAGTACTCTTCCTCATCGATGATGGTGGAGTACATGTTGTCTTTGTAGTGGTCCCAATGGCCCGAGGTCTTCCACAGCTGCTTGTTCATGATGAGCGGCGTGGAAATCTCAACATAGCCGGCCTTGCGATGGATCTCGCGCCAGTAGTCGATGAGCGTGTTTTTCAGAATCATGCCGTTGGGAAGGAAGAACGGGAAGCCGGGAGCCTCGTCGCGCATCATGAAGAGGTCCATTTCGCGGCCAATCTTGCGATGGTCGCGCTTCTTGGCCTCTTCGAGCACGCGCAGATGCTCGTCGAGCTCTTCTTTGGTGGCGAAGGCGATGCCGTTGATGCGGGTGAGCATTTTGTTGTTCTTGTCGCCCTTCCAATAGGCGCCAGAAACGGCCGTAAGCGTGAAGGCCTTCAGGGCCTTCGTGTAGCAAATATGAGGACCGACGCACATATCGATGTAGTCGCCCTGCTGGTAGAAGGTGATGCGAGCGTCGTCAGCCAAATCGCCGATGTGCTCGACCTTGTACTTCTCGTTGCGCTCTTCCATGAGCTTGATAGCCTCTTCGCGCGGAAGCTCGAACGTCGAGAACTTCAGGTTCTCTTTCACGATCTTCTTCATTTCGGCTTCAATCGCGGGAAGGTCTTCCTCGCTGATTTTCTTGTCACCCAAATCGACATCGTAGTAGAAGCCATTGTCGGTCGCGGGACCATAGGCGAAGTCGGCCTCGGGATAGAGGCGTTTGATGGCCTGCGCCATAATGTGCGCCGCGGAATGGCGCACAACGTGCGTGACCTCTTCCTCGGGCAGCTCGGCGACGGTACCGTCGTTGTAAAGGGCCTTCATAGGGCTATCTCCTCTCGAATGCGAATACGCATACGTTACTGAAATCGAGTTCCAATTATAGACAGACGGCGTGCAGGAACAAGCTGCGCCGCTCAGCATACAGAATGGCGACATGACGGCAGAACAACCGCCTCACCTACCTGCGCGATTTAGGTCGCGACAACAAGAAAAGCCGCGCGCAGGCGGCTTTTCTTAAGGCAGGATTGCAAACCAGATCGGCGCTTACTGGCGCGGCGCCTGGCCATGGGCCCCGACATTCGCCTGGGGCACAGCCTGCCTCGGCGCGCCGGTAGTTCGACCGCTGCGACGAGCGCCAATGCCGGGAAGTGGCGTTGCGCAGTACGGGCAAACGGTCCACAAAGGATCGAGCGCATGGCCGCACTTCTGACATTGGTTCTTCAAACGCTGGTGGCAGTTCGGGCACAGCACATAATCGGCCTCGACCGGGTAGCCGCAGTTGGCGCATTCGCCATACTGCATGAGCTGGCGCTGCTTCAGCGCGACCTCGAGCTCTTGCTCGTCGCGATCGATTTGCAGCAGCGGTGGACGAAGCAGGCAATACGCGATGACACCCAAAATGGGAACGAGCGCGACGATAGCCCAGATGTACCACACCGTGCCGCGCTGGTAAGCATCGCGAACAACCCAAATAATAGAGAGCACGTAAACGGCCACGAGCATGACGATGCATACCGTGACAGCCATTTGCAGCTCAGGAGTCCAAAGCTGCGAGAGAATGTCGCTCATTGAGAAATCCTTTTCGTACATCAATACACTAATCACGCATTGTAGCAAAGAAAGAAGCGCCCCGCATACCGCGAGGCGCTTCTCTATGCAATTTTGAAATTCGGCAGAAAGGCCCTCGCCTACAGCTCTGCGATCTGCTGGGCAACCAGCTCGAGCTTCGCGGCGAACTCGGCGCGCTTCGCCTTGTCCTTCTCGACGATTTCAGGCTTCGCCTTGGCAAGGTAGCCCGGGTTGGAGAGCTTCTTGTCAAGCTTGGCAACGTCTTTCTCGAGCTTCTCGCGTTCCTTGGAAAGGCGAGCACGCTCAGCCTCGAAATCGACCAGGCCCTCGAGGTGGCAGTAGACCTCGCAGCCAGAGACGAGCGTGGCGTTAGACGCCGCGGGCTTTTCGGCTTCGGCGGAAACCTCGGCCACGTTCACGCGCGCGAGCGACACAATAAGCTCCTGCTGCTCATTGATGGCGGAAACCACCTCGGCGGGCGCCTTCACCGTAATGGCAAGCTCCTGTTTCGGCGAGATGCCATAGCGGGCACGAGTGGAACGCACGGCGGAAACGACGCCGCATACCAGCTCAATCGCGCGTTCGGCTTCGGCATTCTTAAAGCGCGCAAGCGTCTCGGGCTCGGGCCAGGTGGCAACCATGAGAGCCTCGGCGTTTTCGCCTTCCGCATGGGGCAGCTGCTCCCACAGAGCCTCGGTCACAAACGGCATGGCCGGATGTAAAAGGCGCAGGGCGGAATCGAGCACGAACACGAGATTGCGCTGCGTTTGCAAGCGAGCAACCGGATCGGCGCCCTCGCGCAGGCTCGCCTTCGAGAACTCGATGTACCAGTCGCAGAACTCGTTCCAGAAGAACGCGTGCAGGTCGCTGGCCACTTCACCGAACTTGTATTCGGAAATGCCCTGGGTCACACGCTCGGAGAGGCCAGCCAAACGCGACAGGATCCACGCATCGGCAGGCGTCGCGGCAACGGGCTCGCCCGGCGTGAAGCCCTCGAGGTTGCCAAGCACGAAACGGCTCGCATTCCAGATCTTCGTGACGAAAGCGCGCGCCTGCTCGGTGCGCGGCGAAGAAATGAGCTCGTGGGTTTCGGGGTCGATGTCGGCGTCGAACCGCACATCCTGGTTATTCGTAACCAGCGTGAGCAAGTTGAAACGCATGGCATCGGCGCCGTATTTCGCGATGAGGTCCATGGGATCGACGCCGTTGCCCTTCGATTTGGACATGCGGCTGCCGTCTTTCGCCAAAATGGTGGCATAAATCACGACATCATGGAACGGAATCTCGCCCAAGAAGTACGTGGAGGACATGATCATGCGGGCAACCCACAGCGCGATGATGTCGCGCGCGGTAACGAGCGCCGTCGTAGGATGATGGCCCTCGAGCTGCTCGGGGTGGTTCGGCCAACCCTGCGTGGCGAAAGTCCACAGCTGGCTCGAGAACCACGTGTCGAGCACGTCTTCGTCCTGATGTACATGATGGCCGCCGCATTTCGGGCACACGTCCACGTCTTCCATGCATGCGTCTTCCCAACCGCAATCGGCGCAGTAGAACACCGGGATGCGATGGCCCCACCACAGCTGGCGGGAAATACACCAGTCTTTCAGGTTTTCCATCCAGGTGAGATAGGTCTGGGTCCAACGGGCCGGGTGGAACGTGACTTCGCCGCTCGTGACGGCCTCAGTCGCAGGACCCTTCAGCTTATCGACGGCAACGAACCACTGTTCGGAAAGCCACGGTTCAAGGGCACTCGGGCAGCGGTAGCAATGCATCACCGAGTGATGGTGGTCTTCCACATGATCGAGCAGGCCGTGCTCCTCAAACCACGCGACAACGGCTTCGCGGCATTCCTCGCGGCTCATGCCGGTAAATTCGCCGTAGCCTTCAACCACGTGGGCGGTTTCATCGAAGATATTGATTTTCTCGAGGCCATGGCGCTCGCCCATCGCGAAGTCATTCGGGTCGTGAGCAGGAGTGACCTTCACGAAGCCCGAGCCGAAATCGGCATCGACATAAAAGTCGCTGAAAATGGGGATCTCGCGGTCGACGATGGGCAGCTTGACCTTCGCACCCACGAACTTGTCTTTGTCATGATCTTTCGGAGACACCGCAACGCCCGTATCGCCGAGCATGGTCTCGGGGCGCGTGGTAGCGACCACAATGTATTCCACGCCGTCAATGGGCTCGACGAGCGGGTAGCGAAGGTGCCACAAGTGGCCATCTTCTTCCTGGTATTCCGCTTCGTCATCGGAAATGGCGGTACCGCAGGTGGGACACCAGTTCACGATGCGCTTCCCGCGGTAGATAAGGCCGTCATGGTACCAATCGCAGAACACCTTGCGCACGGCGGTGGCATATTCGGGATCCATGGTGAAGTGCGGGTCGTCAAAATCGACCGAGCAACCCATGCGCTTGATCTGCTCAATGATGTGTCCGCCGTATTCATGCGTCCAATCCCAGCAGGCGTCGATGAACTTCTCGCGACCGAGCTCGCGGCGGGAAATGCCCTGCGCGGCGAGCTTTTTGTCGACCTTCGTTTGCGTCGCGATGCCCGCATGGTCGGTACCGAGAATCCAACGGGTCGATACGCCGCGCATACGGTTGAAGCGAATAATGGTGTCTTGGATGGTATCGTCCATGGCGTGGCCCATGTGCAGCACGCCGGTGACGTTCGGCGGCGGAATGGTGACCGTGCAGTCACCCACGCCCGGGCGGCGGGCATAGTAGCCGCCGGTGAGCCATTTATCGAGAATGCGAGGCTCGAGCGCCTCGGAGTCATAGTTCTTGGAAAGCTCTTCCACTCTCTGCTCCCAACTTGTTTGCTTGTAAGGCGGAATACTGAAACAGCCCGGCCGCGCATGCGGCCAGGCCGTGGCATTTATTCAGAGACGACAGCCACGCCGGCCGCCTGCTCGATTTCGGGTTTCGTTTCGCCCTCGATATCGCTCGGGCGAATAACCACCCTCGTGGGTCCGGCGTGCTCAGGCAAATCGAACATCACGTCTTGCAGAACACGCTCGCAAATGGCGCGAAGGCCGCGCGCGCCCGTGCCATGCTCGACCGCCTCGTGCGCGATGGCGCGCAGCGCTTCGGGCGTGAACACGAGTTCGGAATTCTCGAACTCGAACATGCGCACGTACTGCTTCACCAATGCGTTCTTCGGGTCGGTAAGAATATGCACCAAATCGTCTTCGGTAAGCTCGTCGAGCGAGCAAATCACCGGAATGCGGCCCACAAATTCGGGAATCATGCCGAACTTGTTCAAGTCTTCGGGCAGCACCTTTTCGAGAAGCTCTGCTTCGGCATGCTTTTTCGACTGTGGCACATCGCTCGTGAAACCGATGCCCTTCTTGCCCACACGCTGGCCGATGATGTCGGCCAACCCCACGAACGCGCCGCCCAAAATGAACAGGATATTCGTGGTATCGATATGGATGAGCTCCTGCTGCGGGTGCTTGCGACCGCCCTGCGGAGGAACGCTTGCCTCAGTACCCTCGACTATCTTGAGCAACGCCTGCTGAACGCCCTCGCCCGACACGTCGCGCGTGATGGAGAGGTTTTCGGCTTTACGGGCGATTTTGTCGATCTCGTCGATATAAATGATGCCGATCTGCGCGCGCTCGATATCGAAATCGGCCGCGGTAATGAGCTTCAGCAAAATATTCTCGACGTCTTCGCCCACGTAGCCCGCTTCGGTAAGCGTGGTGGCGTCGGCGATGGCAAACGGAACCTGCAGCGTGCGCGCGAGCGTTTGCGCGAGCAGCGTTTTGCCCGAACCCGTGGGGCCCAAAAGCATGATGTTGCTCTTAGCAAGCTCAACGTCGTCGTCATTCGACTCAGCGCCGAGGCTGATACGCTTGTAGTGGTTGTATACGGCAACCGAAAGCGCGCGCTTGGCGGCCTCCTGGCCAACAACATGCTGGCTCAGGCGATCGAAAAGCTCATGCGGCGTGGGCAGTGCGGCGAGAATCTCGGCCGCCGAAGGGGCGCCCTGCTCTTCGTCGTCAAACGGGGCCTGCGCAATGTGGCCTTCGTATCCATCGAAGTCGCCGTCGAACGAATCGGGCATATTGCCCTGGCTGGGATGGCGGCCGTTAAGGTAGCCGCCACGGGCAAGCACGTCGGTGCAATACAGAATGCACTCGTCGCAAATGCACGTGCCATCGGGGCTTTGAATCATGCCAGCGACCTCATCGGCCGTTTTGCCGCAGAAGACGCAACGCGCCTTTTTCGGGTCCATGGTTTGAGAATCGGGATTCTTGGTCTGCATAAGGCCTTATGCTTCCTTCTTCGGCATAGCGCGAGTCGTGATGATGTCGTCGACCAGGCCATATGCCTTCGATTCCTCAGCGGTAAGCCAGTGGTCACGCTCGGAATCGGCGTGGATGGTCTCAATGGATTGGCCGGTGTGCTTGGCGAGAATGCCTTCGAGGCGCTCGCGGCACTTGCGCATTTCTTTCGCAGCGATTTCGAAATCGGTCTGCTGCGTGCGGCTCTCGGCGCCACCCATGGGTTGATGGATCATGATTTGCGAATTCGGCGTGATGAAACGCTTGCCCGGGGTGCCCGCAGCAGTAAGCACGGAGGCCATGGAAGCGGCCATGCCCATGCAAACGGTGGACACATCGCAGCGAATGAACTGCATGGCATCGTAGATGGCCAAACCCGCGCTCACGCTGCCTCCCGGGGAGTTGATGTAGAGCGAAATATCTTTCTCGGGATCGGCGCTCTCGAGGTGCAGGAGCTGCGCGATAACGACGTTTGCAACATCGTCGTCGATGGCGCTGCCCAAGAACACAATGCGGTCATTGAGCAGTCGGGAGTAAATGTCATACGAGCGCTCGCCGCGGGGCGACTGCTCGATGACGTAAGGAATCGTATATCCGTTTTGCATAAATGCTGCCCCTTTATTCTGTATCGAAGTCGAAGCAATAATACAACCAAGGCTCGCTTCCGAAAACAGGAAGCGAGCCTTAAGGACTGTACCACGTTTATTGAGCGGACGAGCGATATCGCCGCCCTTGCAGCCAAGCCGTCACGCGCACTCCACGGTTTGTTCGAGAAAATGCGCGAGATGAAAGCTATTCAGCAGCGGCCTCGGTGTTTTCGGCCTCGGCCTCGTCAGCCTTCTTAGCGGCCTTCTTGGTGGTTTTCTTAGCGGCGGCCTTCTTGGCAGGCTTCTTCTCTTCCTCGTCAGCCGTGGGAAGCTCGACCTCTTCGATCTCGGCTTCCTTCAGCAGAGCCTCGAGAGCCTTGCCGCGCAGAATGCCCTCGCGGACGAAGGACAGGCGACCCTGCTTCTTCCACTCAGCGTAGAGCTTGTCGGCATCCTTAGCGCCGGAATTCTTGAACTCGTCAACGACTTCCTCGTCAGTCACAACGATGTTGTTGTGGCGAGCATAGGCGTCGAGGGCCAGGTTCTGCTTGACGGTGTCGGCAGCCTGAGCCTTGACGTCTTCCTTGAACTGGTCAGCAGTGATCTGCTGGGCAGCCAGATAAGCGTCGAGCGTAGCGCCCTGGCGCTGGAGCTGCTCGAAGAAGCTCTGCAGCAGGTCGCGCTCGGCGGCGTCGCACATGGCCTGGGGTACGTCGCCCTCGAGGCGCTTCTGCAGCTCGAACAGAGCGTTGTTCTCCATAATGCGGGGAATGATTTCGCCCTTCTGAGCCTCGATCTGCTCGCCCATGAGCTTGCGCAGCGCGGCGACATCTTCGAAGCCGAAGTTTTCCTTGACCCACTCGTCGGTGATTTCAGGAAGAACGACCTTCTTCACAGCCTTGACGGTGACGTCGAAGACAACCTTGGCGGTCTTGCCCTGAAGGATGCTGGTGAGCATGCAGGGGTTCGACTCAACCTCGATCTCGAAGTGCTTCTCTTCGCCCTTCTTGCAGCCGACGAGCTCCTCGTCGAATGCTGCCGGGAACAGGCCCTTGCCCAGTTCGTAAAGGCGAGCTTCGCTGCACAGCGCGGCGATGTCCTCGCCGTTGTCGTCGACGGCCTTGATGTCGAGCTCGACGACGGAGTCGGCCTTCACCTTGGTGTTGGCAGGAGCGTTCTTGTAGTCGTGATAAGCGTTGCCCAGGTTGTCGATTTCCCTGTCGATTTCAGCCTCAGAAGCGGTCTTGAAGGGAACCTCGATGTGAACCGGGGAGTAATCGGAAAGCTCGAGAGCGGGCTTGACCTCGCACTCAATGGAGAAGGTGAAATCTTTGCCCTCTTCAACGAGGCCGTCGACCTCGGAGAACTTGGGCTCGGAAATCAGAATGAGGTCGGCTTCGTCGATGGCCACGGGGAACGTCTCGTTGAGCATTTCGTCGGTAACCGTGGAGAGCACGGCTTCCTTGCCCAGGTTGGCGTCGATGATCTGACGAGGCACATGGCCAGGACGGAAACCAGGGAACTTATACTTCTTGCCGAAGTCTTTGTAAGCCTTCTTGATGCGAGCATCGATATCGGCGGCTTCGATGGTCACCGTGAGTTTGGTGGCGCCGGATTCGAGAACCTCAACGTTCGTTTTCAACTTTTCCTCCATCTGGATCTTCGTTCAAAGCCTGTGTTACCAGACTAGACTGACCGAGACGCGCGTTCGGGCACGTCGGCGGCGCGAGCTATGGTGCGGGCGAAAGGACTCGAACCTTCACGGGGGTTGCCCACCAGAACCTAAATCTGGCGCGTCTGCCAATTCCGCCACGCCCGCATTTCGCAAGCGCACGCATGCCCGTATGGACACGCAACAGAGCACTATAGCAAAAAACCCGCAGGTTGTGCAGGTCAGCTTTCGAATACACAAGACCGCCGTTCGGTGGCCGCTCTGCTAAAGAAGGCCGCATCTTCAGACGCCGCCCCATTCGCCACACGAACACAAGAGGCCGCCCCGGCCCGGGATGCCTGCCGGTGGCCACAGCTCGCTACCGCTTCGCGCCTCAAGGCGCTTCGCTATGCGCTCGCTTCGCCGTGTTTAACCTTAGACGAAGAACAAGTTTGAACACGGAGGGCCGCCGGCAGGCATCCCGGGCCGAGGCGGCCACCGGGCCCTTCCCCTACACCTTGTCTTCGAGCTCGAGCTGCATCATGTGCACGTTTTCGCGCATATGCTTCGCCGTATGGCGGTTGATGCGGCCCGACTCGTACATTTGCTGAATATGCTCAAGCTCAATCAAGAAGCCGGCACGGCGCACTTCGGTCGCCTTGTCCTCGACGCGCGCCACAGTGCCTATGTCGCGGCCGATGCGCTTCACGCGTCTTAAATCGCGCTGCACCTGCACCATGAGCGAGCTCACATGCTCGGTGCGATAGTTCGGGTCGTCAAGGCGCGCGCGCAGATTCTTCACCACGTACTCGAGCGATTCGGCCTGGAGCTGTCGCACCTCGCGCTCCTCTTCGAAGCCGTCGGAAAGCACGTTGCTGTCGAGCAGCGTTCGCGTAATGGAGCGAGAAACAAGGGCAGCGCGGCGAGCGATGATGCCGAACAGCCACAACACATCGCGGTCGCGCTGAATAAGGTTTTTCGACTGGCGAATGCGACGCAACATGCGATAACCCACCACAGGCGACACGCGTTCCTCATCGATTGCAGAAAGCACGTATTCCTGCTCCCACTCCAACGCCTCAAGACGTAGCACCGAATCGTCGTCCTGTTCGCCCGTCCCCTGCTTAATTCGATCGATGCGATCGTTGTACTGGGCCATGACCGTTTGCGTCGCGCGGCGGTTTTCCCTCGTTTGACGCGCCGCAAGCTCCTCGATAGTCGCGCGCAGCACCTCGATCGACGCATCGGTGTCGGTAGCGTAATTCTTCTCGCCCTGCTCATCGGGTAAGAGCGCCGGCAATGCGAAATTCGCGAGCAACAACGTCACCAAAATAACGCCGCATGCGAGGAAGATGAGAAACTCGCGCTGCGAGAACACGCCCGGCGCGGCATTGAGCGACCACGGCAGCGTGAACATAATGGAAAGCGTGATAGCGCCCTTCGGACCCGCAAGCGCCAGGGCGAGCGATTCCTTCAGCGAATCGGGCGTGACCAAGCGAATCGAGCGCAGCACGCGGCGCACCTGCTCGGGCGTGCCGCCGGAATTCCTTTGCTCAGCCTGCGCAACCTGCTTGCGGCCGACATAGCTAATGCCCACAAACCACAACGTGCGCACGCCAATCACGATGGCGGAAATCACCAGCACAAGGAAAAACAGTTCGCCGTTGCTTATGGCCTTTTCCTCCCACATGCCCATCATGGCGTGCGGAAGTTGAATTCCCAAAAGCACGAACACCAAACCGTTGAGCACGAACGAAAGCACGCGCCACACACTCGATGACACGATTTTCATGCGCGCGATCGATGGGCCCAAGTCGCGATTGAAAAATGAATAGGAAAGACCGGCCGCGACAACCGCCAAAATGCCCGAGACGCCTACGTGTTCCGCCGTAAGGAACACGGCGAACGGCGTGAGCACTTCGAGCAGCACGTGAAACGTGGTGTCTTCAAGCCCGAGGTCGCGCACTCGAGACACCAAGAACGCGAGCAAGGCCGCGAGCACAAGGCCGAATGCAATGCCGCCAAAGAAGCTCACCAAAAACGCGCCCGTCGCCGAGATTAGCGAGAAGGTTCCCGTAGTGAGCGCGGCGATGGAAAACTGGAACGAGACGACGCCCGATGCATCGTTAATGAGCGACTCGCCCGAAAGCAAAATCGATTGGCGACGCTTGAGGCTCACGCGCTTCGAAAGCGAAGCCACGGCCACGGCATCGGTTGGCCCGAGCGCCGCGCCAAGGGCGAAGGCGGCCGCAAGCGGAATGGTGGGCTCAAGGGCGTGCAGCGTGAAACCGATGCATAGAATGGTAACGACCACAAGGCCCACGGCGAGCGAAAGCACCTTCGCGCGATTCGACCACAATGCCACCTTGTCGGTATTGCGCGCCTCGTGATAGAGCAGAGGCGCGATGAAGAGCACCAAGAACAACTCTGGGTCTACTTGGAAATTCGACGTTGTAAGGCCGGCAAACGCAAGCAGCACGCCGATGCCAATTTGGATAAGCGGGGTTGCGACGCCGCTCACGACCTGGTTGATGGCGCTCGAGACGAGAACCGCGGCACCAAGGATGAGTACGAAGGTAAAAGTGCTCATTAATGGGCGGCTCCCTTCGCAAAGTACACGTCCAAGGCCCCCGGCAAAACAGCGATATCGAATTTCGTGCCATGAATAGGCTCGCCATCGATCTGGGCCGGAGGCTCGCGATCGAATTCCAACGTGAGCGATTTCGCATCGAAGAAATCAAACGAACCCGTATGTCCGACGTGTTTTCCGTCTTTCGCGCAGGCGAACAAATACGCCGCCTTCAGCATGCCCAGCGGCGCCTTGGCAACGCAGCAATCGAGCTTGCCGTCGGTCGCATCGGCGTTCGGGCACACCCGAAAACCGCCGCCATACGTAGGGCCGACCTGCACGGCAAACAGGTGCATCAAACCTTGTTTCGAAGTGCCGCCGTCTGCAATGGCGGTGAAATCGTAGGCATCGCGGTGGAACACGAGCTGGTTCGCACCTTCTTCGACGAACAAACGCGTGCCTTCGCGACCCGTTCTGCGTCGACGTTCGTACGTTCCCAGCGCAATGGCAGCATCGAGGCCAAACGAAAGCGTCTCTGCAAAATACTCGCCATTGCACACGCCCACATCGGCGCTTATGCGCTGCGCGGAGGAAAGCTGCGTAAGCGCTTCCTCCATAACGAACGACATGCCGAGCGTGCGGGCGTAATCATTGCCGTTGCCACACGGAATAAGCGCGAATGCGGGGCGCTTCTCGCGTGGAATTCGCATGAGACCCGCAAGCGTTTCGTGAACGACCCCGTCGCCGCCCACGGCAAGCACGCAATCGAAGTTCGACGCCTGCGCCGCAAGCGCCGTCGCATGTCCAGCTTCACGGGTGGTCTCAATCTGAATGCCCTCAAAGGGAGCCGCGATCGAACCAGCCGCATATCTCAAAAAAGCCGCGCCGCGAGCGCCATCCCCATTTCTTGCCGCTGGATTTACAATTGCCAGCGTTTTGCCCATGCTCGTCACGTGCGCACCTCCCCGAATCGCCGCACATGCGGCGAAATATCTTCCGGTGGCATTATACAAAGGAATGGAGATGTCCCGTCGACCAAAAACACGTCGAAACATAAGAGCAACCGCACAGCGCGCGGCACCTTCGGTAGGCGCGGGGGGATGGAAACTCAAAAAAGAAAAGCCGCCCGAAGGCGGCATGCATACGAACCGAAGGCGTTTTCTATCGCCCGTTAGACGGAAGATTCAACGCAACGTTCACAGGAGGCTCGGCCATTTCCCAACTAGCGAGAAACGCATCGGCATTGTCGTAGGGACGAGTGCAGCGCGACTCGCCATCGGTGATTTCAACCCAAAAGCCCTCGCGCCCGTATTTGCGCTCGAGCGGGTCGATTTTATATACATGACCCGGCTCGAGGCTCAAGCCCGTGACAAGTGCGCGTTTACCGCGGTACCTCATCATGTCGCTCATGCCTAAAACCGCCTCCTTCTATTCAAACCGCACACGCGGTTTCGAAATTGACTCAAAAACTAAGCGTCTATGATAGCGACTGCCGGCACAAGGCGAAAGGGGGGAACGCCGATATTCAGCAGAGGGCCATCATTATTCAAGAGTTTTTTACACTCCCGAAATAAATGAAAAGACCAGGTACTTGGCCTGGTCTTTAAACTTCAGTGGTGGATCGTCGGGGACTCGAACCCCGGACCTTGGGATTAAGAGTCCCCTGCTCTACCAACTAAGCTAACGATCCGTTTCGTATGTAATGCGTTTGTGCGCTTTGCTATTTTAGGCTATCGACCGAAGTCGCACAAGCAAAAAATAGAGCAGCTCCACAAAAGCTCAAAAAGCGCGCTGGGGTGGATGAAGGGACTTGAACCCTCGATCTCCAGAGCCACAATCTGGCGCCTTAGCCAACTAGGCCACACCCACCATATGCGCAGGAAATATTATATGGAAATAATCCTCACATGCAAGCAAAGATAAGAAAACATGTGAATCTTGCGCAGCGGACGGACTAAACCAGCGAATCGGTGGCGTATTTCGCTACTATAGAGAGCAAACGAGACAACGAAGGATAGATCCGTGGCAACATTCGAACTGATATTACTGCTTGCAGTAGCGGTTCTTCTGTCTTCAATCCTCGATCAGATCGTCCCCAAGGTCTCACTACCGCTCATCCAGATCGGTTTGGGCGTCATCATCGCGTTCCTCGCGGTTTCTCCTATTGAGATCAATATAGAACCAGAGCTCTTCTTGGTGCTGTTCATCGCACCTTTGCTCTTCAGTGATGCGAAAGATTCGAACAAGAAGAACTTATGGGATAACAAGGTTACTATTCTCTCGTTCGCGATCGGGCTTGTGCTCATCATCACGCTCTGTGTGGGCTTCATGGTGAATTGGCTCATTCCTTCGATCCCGCTCGCTGCTGCGTTCGCGCTCGGTGCAGCGCTCG